>Ga0307416_100000044_pt1 | contig 127948 bp, 117 predicted proteins | sample DK1Cmetagenome_2_FD_203821 | JGI IMG/M metagenome (GOLD analysis project Ga0307416, IMG submission 203821) | Maize rhizosphere microbial communities from greenhouse at UC Davis, California, United States - DK15-C-3 | ecosystem: Host-associated > Plants > Roots > Rhizosphere > Soil | place...
TTAAATAGTTATGCTTAGCTAAAAGCTCTTCTGCGCTACTGTCATACTCTCGTTTTTCAGTGGGGCAAAGATAACAACTTAATACCACGCAAAACAAACTTATTTAACATAAATATCACATCAAGTTAATATTGGGGATAAGTATCAATACACCATTTTGATTATTAATACTTTATACACATAGCATATTTATCCACAAGGGTCGCTGATAAAAATAAGAGAGGGCAGCTTAGAAAAACCGTTTAATTAATACCTTATATATAGAATATCCAATCAAGCATCCTATGGTATCTGCTACAATATCCAGAGATTCCATGGATCTGCCCAGCCCCATTTCTTCCTGAAAGATTTCAGTAAGGAAGGCATATATAAGGATAATCTGAAAGAAATAGGAGAATTTAATTTTGGGAAAGGCGGCAATGAAGCAGAAGCCCAGCATTGCAAATATGCTCACATGTAAAACTTTATCGATACCGCTGAACATAAACCAGTATTCGTTATTCTCTTCACCCGGTTTGAGGAGCATATAAGTAAGAAATGCCCAATAAATGGGCAAAATCTTACTAAATATTTTTGAAACCTTATCCAATGATTGCCTGGTATTCTTCTGCAGTAAGCAGTTCTGAATGATCTGCACCATCAGCAATTTCTAATTTAATGATCCAGCCGTTTCCATAAGGGTCTGTATTTAACAGCTCAGGCTGATCTTCCAACTCTGAATTAAATTCAATAACTTTTCCGGCAATAGGCAGGAATAAATCTGAAACAGTTTTTACTGCTTCTACACTTCCGAAAACAGCCGCCCCTTCAAGATCATCATCTACAGTATCTACATCTACATATACGATGTCGCCCAATTCTCCCTGTGCGAAGTCTGTAATACCGATTGTAGCAACGTTACCTTCAATCTTGATCCATTCGTGATCTTTAGTGTACTTTAATTCTGATGGTGTATTCATTTTAATTTTTATTTTGTACAAATGTATTCAAAATAATAAAAGGTTCAAAGAGGTAATGAACATCTTAATTGAATTTTAAAGACAAAATAGAAACAATACCGAAGCAACGATTGAGTATGGTTGTTATTTTTTTATTGCTTTTAGCTCATCCACTTCTTTCATAAGCTTATCATTATTTTCCTGAAGTTTTTTAAGCTGCTTATTTTGCTCAATCGTATACAGCGTAAGTTCTTCAATTTTCTGAAGAAGCTTAATCTGAAACTCTCCAATATTAACTCCTTCTTTTTTCATCTGTGCTGCTGATGCAATTTCAGGAAGATGTTTTTTTTCTTTAATATGCTTTTCTACCTCATCTAATTCTGGCAGTTTATACTCTTCATCAAAAACAAAATCAGCTGTTGGCGTTAAGGTTACTTTTACTTCTTTTGCTTCTAATTTTCCATTTAATAAAGCATTTCCATTCGCTCCGTTAATTACAAATGATTTCTGCCAATCCCAATCGGTGTTAGCTGTATTTCTTGGTGCAATATGTAGGACCCTCCTAGTATCATCTGGTGTGTGGAATATCCAGGAATTAACTCCACCACTAATGAAGTCGCTGAATTTGACATCTCCATTAACATCTGCCATTAATAGCTGATTCCAGTTTCCCCATTGAGTGTCTGCATGCGAGGCATTTCTATAGAATACCCCTCCATCATTAAAATTAAGCTGGTGCACTTTATTACCTGAATTATCAGTCCAGGGTGCTATGGTAAGCATTGATGAGTAGTTTCCTATTCCCGGTACCTGTACTACGTCTCTGAATTTAAATTCTACTTTCGCTATCTGACTATAAGTGGATGGGAGAGAATTGACATCTCTGGTATCCAAAACAGTTAAGCCTGTGGCTTGTTGCGCGTACATTAGGCCTGAAAATATCAGTCCTGAAATTAATATTATTTTTTTCATATAAATTATTTGCCCGTAAAGATATTGCATAAACCAAGCTATTCCAAAAAACGTGAATTAAAACTAAAATCCCCTTCTTTTACAGAAAGGGATTCTTATTTTAGCAATTATGTATTAATTTTTTTCTTAAAAACCACCACCTGAGTCTCCAAATGTAAATGTTGCAGACAGACCGGCTCTAATGGTAGACAGCGGGAATGCCGTTGATATTTTGTATTTGGAAGTCATCTGCTCATAGAATACTCTCAGGTTAAGATTTTCTGAGACGTTATAATCTGCAGAAAGCTTTATATTCATGAGTTTCTGTCCCCCGGTGATCTGTGAATCATTCAGCAGGATATTCATGATGGAAGTTTTGCTGTCTCTCAGTGAGATGTCTCCTCTGATGTTCAGGTCACTTCCTTTTCCTCTGGATCCTCTTGTATTGGCCATACCCAATCTGAAATTCTTAACGATGTACCCCAGTCTTACTACATATTCCGTATTGGAATCTTCGGTAAGGGTATGGTTGACCAACCCTAATAGCATCATTCTGTTTCTGTTATACTGAAGCCCAAACTGCATATTGTTTCTCATGGTAACATCTATACCGATAAGTGGTGAGAAAGACTCTACATAACCAACCTGCGAGAATGTAAACGGATTGATGTAATCATTATTAACATCGAATGCATTTCCACCGGAAAGCCTGTTAAAGTAATCAATGCTTGACTGGATACCGGCTGCTGTATAGGTCGCCGTATATCCATGCAGGATATCAAATTTGGAGAACTGACCATTAACGATCGGAATGTTTCTTAAACCTGAATAAGTGATCTTCCAGTTTGGAATCGGAAGCCCGGCTTTTTTAGCATTTCCCATCTGCTTAACGGATTTTCCTTCGACTGCCGCTCTGAATGCAGGAATCAATACATAGGCATTGGCAATACTATAATGATCTGCAAAACCATCGCTGTTCAGGATTTCTCCTAACCCCATCTGCTGGGAAAGTATCATTGCATTTTCCCTGATCGCCTGATAAACGGCCTGGGTTTCTTTAAATGACGTTTTAAGAAGAACCACGGAGTTGGAATAGGTTACCTGATCATTGGCAAATGCATAATCATGGTTTGCTGTTCCAAGGTTATTCCTGTTATTAAATCCAGACTGGGAGAAGTTTCTGTTGTAATTATGCAGTGCACTAAGATCAATTCTGAAATCGTTAATCGGAACGATCTGTAAATTGGCTCTTAATTCTTTTGTTGACATCTTCACATAAGGATCGGTCATATAAGGAGAATCACTTACCCATCCGTTTTCGAGAACAGTTCTTCTGATATCAGCCTGTGATCCGAAAAGGAATCCAATCGTAGGCCCTCCCAATGTCTGGCCATAACCATACATATTTGGTGCTGAAAGCAGACCTGGAAGTACCGTCCCGTTATTTTCAGAGTAATTAACATCTAACTGTTTGAACGATGTCAGTGCAAAAGCTGCGCTCTGCAGTATTGTCAGTTTATTCTTGAATTTATAGCTCTTATATCTGTATCTTTTCTTCTCCCACTGCTGTGTATACACGTTGTTCAAGGAATCAATCTCCTGTTTACGCTTCTGCAGTTTTGCAGAGATGTTCTTGAAATATTTAAACTGTCCGAAGAATTTCGGAATATCCGCTGTAGCTGTAGCCTGAATCACATTTGTATTCTGACCTACGGAACCTAAGCTTCCTTCCGGACTTGAAAGGAGTGCGGTAGACCTTGCATTCCAGTTGTAAGTAAGTCCATACCCAACTTCCGCATCAATAAAATCCAAATATGGAAGGTACTGGAACGGCAGTTTGTAATTAACCTGTACTCTGTGATTGTACAATACCGGTCTACCTGCTCTGAATACATTTCCAAAGATGGATTTGTCACTCATGCCGTTCACATCTACATTATCATTAAGGGTTCTGGTTGCAGAGTTGATCTCAAGTTTTAATGATTTTGTAAAGTTGAATCCTAAACCGTACTGCCATCCGAAGAAGAAGTTTCTGTTTTTGATCGCAGCAAAACTGTCACCTGTATTTCCGCTTAATATTGCTTCTACATTTCTAAATTCAAGTTCGTTGTAATTTCTGTCTACTTCCGTTCTGAAAGATAGTCTTGTAGGAATCGGATTGAAATTGAATTCTTTGATCCATCTCAGATATTTTGTAGATTTCGCCGTATCGCTGATCATTTTGTTGAACGGCTTAACTACCCACGGTTTGAAAGTATAGTTATAATCAACATACCCTCTCAGATATTGTCTGTAATTTCTTGAAGTATAAATATCCCGGTAATAATCGTCATTATAAACTGCAGTTACGGAAACGTTCTCAATATCATAGAATTTAGGTTTCTTGTTTGGATTCATCCTTTCCTTATGCATATTGACAACGCCAATACTTCTTTGCTGCGTATAAGTTCTTGCTACTTTTTTAAGCTGTTCCTTGTTAGCCGCTTTGCTGAATTCCACATCGGTGTCCAGAGGATTATATTTCGGATCCTCGATAGTCTGGGAATAGGAATAGTTCAATGGAATTTTCATTCCGCTTTTTTCGGGAAGGAATTTATCTACGTTTACAGCAGTATTGATACTGAATGCTGACTGTGTAGACTGATTTCTTTCTGCCGGCTTTGAATCTATATTACCGAATCCTACGGACGTATAAGATGCACTCGTATTGACGGTCGCAAAATCTCCAAGGTTAAAGTTCAGACTTGCGTTACCTGCATAACCTCCATCATTTTCAATTTCGGAAAGACGGATCTCATTTACCCAAAGAATTCTGGTTACTGGTTCGGATCGGTTTGTATTTCTTACCCCGATCATAATGGTCGTGATATTTCCTAAACTCGGGCGTCCTTTAATATAAATTCTTTTGGAATTATCTCCGAAAACAGGATCTGGCAACCTATCCGTAATATTGGATGAACTTTTATCTCTACGGATCTTAGCATCTACAAAATTCTGGATCTCAAAGTCAACATTGTTTTCAACAGGCCAGATTTCAAAAGGTGTTGTTGCCGTACTTTGAGTCAGCATCATCTCAGATTCGTACTCGTAATAGTTATCGGTAGCATCACTTCCGAAACGGATGAAGAATTTAGCTTCTTTATCAATCCCCTCATCTCTACTGTTTGGAGCCTGATCATGTACAAAAAGTTTAAGTTTTTTGTATCTTCTCATATCCAGAGAAGTATTTTTGAATACCCCTCTTGCTTCTCCGGCGAGATTGTTTACTCTCATGTAAAGTGAAGCTTCGTTCTGTCTCTGTGCTCCTGCATTTCCACTCAGCACCTGTCTGTCAATTCCCGGAGGCAGTACATAAGGAGGCTGGTTCAAGGCGTTCTCTTCAATATTTACACTACCGACCTCAAAATTGTTATTATCTGCCAGCCCCGCTCCTTCCTGTTCTGAACCTACTGAAGGACTCGCAATTTTATTTGGATATCTTCTCCAGTCTGATCTTACAAGATCCATTGTTCCGAATCTTAAAGTAGAAGTCTGCTCAAAACCTGCAAGCATTAATCTCGCGAATCTTACGTTGTTAAGTACTGATGCACTTCGTTCTCCTTCCGCATCCGTTCCATCATATTTTGAAACAGGAATTCTGAACAGGTACCATTTCACATCAGAAGACTGTCCGTTCTGGAAGGTAGCCTTTACAGTTTTTACATCTACGATATTATTCTGTCCTAAGGCAAGGCTTGGTTTATCCAATTTTACAACATATTCATTGTAGCTTTCTGTCTGGTCAAGGTTATAATCTTTATTGATATCTTCTGCATCCGGAGTCTGTGAAGCCACTTCCAATGAATTAGCCTGTGAGTTTCCTTCCGGGTTTCTGAAATATTTATATCTCTGAACAAGAGATGCAGCCTGATTACCTGTAAATTTATCCGACATGAAGAATACAAAATCATCCACAGCAGGATCAACTAAGTTGGTAACCGGGTTAACAAATGTATTTCCGAATCTCATAGATTCCTGATCTGAGTTTAAACCGTCATATCCTAAATCCTGAGATCTTCTGTCATCGCCTTCACTTGAAAACGCATAAAGGATTGGCGGCTGCTTCGGCTGTACTCCCCAGTTGGAAGTGGTGGTGGTAGAAGGTGCTCCCGGAGTAGGAAGACCATTTTCATACTGCATTTTGCCGTCTTTCAGGATATCTTCGGAAACGTTTCCTAACTGAAGTAAAAGTCTCGCCCTGTCTCCTAAGACAGTTCCATCCGCATAAGGGTCCATCATCCAGAATTCAACATATTCTATATTTGAATTAACAAAATTGGAAACACTGATCGGTCTCATGATCCCTGCCCATCTGGAAGACGCTGCTTCAGAACCGGGGTTAACGTTATATGGACCTTTTTCCTGGGGATAGTAAGAAATATCTAAAGTATTGGTAAAGGTCTGCTCGCCCGCCACAAAATCTCTGTTATTATAAATTTCGGAATACTGAACTCTTCTGGATGCGTGGTTGGATACAGACTGCGCTGTAATTCCTGCAGGCGCCCGGCCTCCTACTCCCCAGAATCTCGGGTCAATATTATACCATGATAAAAGCCCTCTTCCGTAACCGCTGGTTAGGGCATCATCGCTTGGAGCTCCGTTAAATGGTGCCGCCAGGTTTTTCTCCGGTCTTGAAGCTAAACTCCACGCAGCAGGTTCTTTTAAGGAAATTTTAGAGGTTGTCTGTTCGAAGTCATCTACATAAGATTGATCATTTGTTCCTTTATTTAATCCAGGAAGAAGGTATGCCCCTTCCATCTTAAAGTTCAGGTTCGATGGAGCTTCGGTATTTACAAACGGGATCTTATCTGTAAGCCTGGTCAGGAAAGGAATCTGATTGTTGTACATCATATTGATCCCGGCCATGGTATTATTAACCGCCTCCTGTCCGTAATTTACTTTCTGGGTAAGCGGAGATTCGGAATAATTAACAACCGTTCCTCCTATTATAAAGTTCTCATTGAATCTTCTTTCCAGGTTTAGTCCTAAGAATCTTTTTCTCTGGGTATTAAAGGTAAGCTGGTTTTCTAATGAGATATTGATAGCCTGTCCGGACTGTTTAACATTTTCATTGATGATCGTTACGGTTCCGAGCATATAATCCACGGTGTAGTCCACCCCTTCTGTCAGCTGAACACCATTCGCCGAAACTTTTACAGATCCCTGCGGAACGTTTACAGCGCCAAGAGAAATCCCCTGCCCCTGTGTGCCTTTATACCGTCCTTCTATGGTATATCTCTGTGCAAGGTTGCTGGAAGATGCCACCTGCTTCTGCTGTCTATAGAGGTCTGTAAAGACAAACTGCGGATCATTTCCGACCTGTCCCTGCATAAAACTCCCGAAAGGCTGTACTTTGGTAAAGATAATCCTTCCTGTTTCCGGCCGGATCGTAATTCCGTTGACAAAGTCAAAGATACCATCTCCCAATATACCACTGCTGGCCTGGATATCACCGTTCATGTTGAGACGGTCCCAGTTGAGCAATTTCAGTAAGTTTTTGTCCTGGACACTGGTTCCGGGTAGATAATTCACTTTACCGCCGGTTTTCGGATCCCTGTAGAATACATTAAGAATAAAACCGTCCTGTGCTACCTGTCCTGCATCCAGAGAATAGATGTTCTTCATCATCAGATCCCACATCGGAGATTCTGTATTCACCTTGTTGTTTACTCTAAGAACTTTGGTTACCAATACGGGACTTTCTTCTGAGAATTCCCCTACTTTATAGACTTTATTGGTACCATCCGTATAGGAATATGAAACGGCTAAAAGCTGATTCTCATTCAGCTTCTGATTCAATGAAATATATCCTAACTGAGGCTGCAATGTATATTCATTGGCATTCAGCCTTCTTGCTTTTGTATTAAAAATGAATTGCTCTCCGTTGTCATAGGGCTGTGCACTTCCCGGGAACATCTGTCCCTGAAAGGTGGTTGCATAATTTTTACCGGCTTCTCTTGGTCCTATTGCTGCATTAATAGATGGGTACAATCCGTTCTGAGAGTTGTCCGGCAATCCTGAAACACCTTCTCCCAAATCCCTGATACCGATAATACTTTTCTGATATGCCAGGTTACTGTTCCCTTGGTCAAGTACCCAGACTTCCAATCTGGTAATGTTTACCGTGGAATTGATCTGCGGATAATTGGCCAATGCGTTATCATAACGGTCCAGGAAGTAATGTCCCAGGAAGAAGTGTTGATTCTCTTCGTAGTCGATAGCATTAACTTTAAAGTTATTCATAACACCTCCACCCTGTACTACAATATTACGGGCTTCCCCCTGTTGTTGGGAAAGCACTACTGTTCCATAAGTTTTTCCTAACTGGAATTCTGTTTTCACCCCGAATAACGACTGTGAGCCACGGATAAGACTGGTAGAAAGCGGCATATTAACATTACCGAATTCTATTCTCTTAATGATTTTATCTTCTCCTCCTGCACTGGGTTTATCTACTTCACCAAGACCTTTGGTCTGAAGATCTTTCCAGTTTCCTTTTGCCTGCCATACAAGATTCATCCTGTTTTCGAATGCAAAACCACTCTGGGTATCGTAATTGGCTTTCAGCTGTAAGTTTTCTCCTACTTTACCTAATAATCCAAGCTGTATCCTCTGGTCTATGTCAAAGGTAAAACTGGTCCTGTTCTGTGGCAGGATGAGTGGGTTATCTATTTTTTGATAAAGTCCGGCAAAGTCTAAAGAGGCGTATCCAGAAGGAATAATCTCTATTTTATTACTTCCGAAAATAGTTTCAAACAGCCTGTTGTTGATCATTAAAGACGGAATGAGGCCTTTCTTACGGGCATCAGTTCTATCTCTTCTGTACAGGAGACTGTATTTATCGGATTTTTCCTTATAGTAAGCTTTTGACTGTGTTGCGAGCATAAATTCTTTATACTCTTCGGGAGACATTGCTGTAGGAGGGCCTGTAAATGTATTTCCAATTTTGGGATATACATAATACATACCTGTTTTTATGTCGTAAAAGGCCTCGTACCTTGTAGGGTCGGCCAGTTGATAATCTTTCTTTATGATCGCAGTATCACGTACCTGTTGTGCAAAGGCACTTACTGACAGGCACAGGAACGACAGGAACAAAAATATTTTCAGATGCTTATTATTCGCCACCAAATGTTAAATGTTTTTTAAAATTTGTTTTACCAATTCTTCTACGGAGATCTCAGGATTCTGCTTCATCATCCTGTCCGCGATCTTCTCGCTCATTCGTTTCGGAATCCCTAAAACTTCTAATGCAGATAACGATTCTTCCTTGACTTTATTATCCACAAAAGAAGAAATATTTTCTTCTCCAATACTGAATTTTTGGACTTTATCCTTTAAATCTACAATAATTCTTTCTGCAGTTTTGGCACCTATTCCTTTTGCTTTTTGAATCAGTGCGCTGTTCTTGGAGAGAATGGCTGAAGCGATCTCTTCAAGGCTTAAAGTGGAGAGAAGTATAAGGGCAGAAACAGCTCCTACTCCGTTAACACTTATTAACAGATTAAACATTTCTTTTTCTGAACGAGTGTTAAATCCAAAGAGAAGATGAGCATCTTCCCGGATGATCTGCTGGATAAATAAGAATGCAGGCTTATTCAGGGCCAGTGCCTGGGAGGTCATCAAACTGATACCTACATAGTAACCAACTCCTTGTACATTGATTACTGCGTAAGCGGGCGTAAGTTCTTGAACGCTGCCTTGTAAGGAAAATATCATTATTAATTTTTAAAACTCCCAAATATAGCAATTTAAACTAATTAATATTTTTATTTCATATACGAATGATTTTGAGCAGCTAAGGATATTTAACTACATCTGACAATTCTATGGGGTTATTATTTTTTTTAAGTGAAAACTGCAGACTTTTGGTCATTTCCCTAAAATCCGGCTGAACATCATTCCCTTTTTCATCCTTAAATTTTGCTTTTACATTTCCCGATTTCATTTCTCTGTACGGATCATTATAGTAGTCTATAAAAATCTTTTTGAGGTTGGCTAAAGAAATGTCAAGAGGCTTTGGAGTAATATTCTCCAGTTCCATTTTATAAAAACTTTTTTTAAGGGCTGTAAAGGAAAATTCATAGGAAGCTGTAGCATCTTTCATATATACGATCAAACCTGGCAGCCCTTTAAAAATGTACGGACCTTCCTGAACGGGTATCTCCTGAGTGAACCAGGCCTCCCATTTTCTGCCTTTGTAGTCTACAGTGGCTTTCTGGCAAGTGTAGCCATATTTTTCAACAGTCTCTTTTTCTATTTTCCAGTTCAGTTTTACAGGCTCAGTGATTCTGTAAACGTCCCGGAGCAGAAAGTAGTATTTTGAGCCTGTATTCTGTTTATTTTTTATAACATAGAAGTCATGGTCTCCCACGGCAAATCCTTTAAACCCAGAAGCTCTGAGAGAATCCACCTCATATTGTTTTTCGGGATAAAACTTTGATTCTCCATTCTGAACAAGCAGAACCATTTTTTTGGTAATAGCTTCTGTACTCAGGGAATCTTCTTTATAGATCATGTCATAATTTATTCTCATATCCTGAGAATATATGTTTTGAATGACAAGAAAAAGTACCGTTGTTATCAGTATTTTACAGCGTATCATTTTATTCTTTATTTTCAATAATTCCTTCTATGTGGTAATATAAATCTTCTTTCTCAAATTCATGGGGAAAGATGTGCCCTTTTATAAAAACTGAAGGGGTAGCTATAATATTGTTTTGGGTAAACCATTCATTAGAGGATGTGAATGCTCTATTATTTTCGTTCATATTATATTCTGCAGCTATTGACCACGGTTCAAGGTTTTTATTTTCAAACCAAAAATTCAGTGCTTTTAAAAATTCTTTTGTTCCGTGATGCAGAAAGACACTGTGCAATATATATAAAAAACGGTTTTTATCTTCCCCGGGCTGTTTTTTGAAAAAGATATTTATTTTTATTTCTTCTTCATAAGCAAAAATAATTTTGTTCACCGTTTCGCAGATGTCCTGGCACATTTCACAGTAAAGGCTGGTGAAAATGGTCAGTTCCAGATCACTTTCTCTGTTTCCCAGGATCATGACCGGCTCTGGCAATTCTATTTTCTCCTGTGTATTTAAGGTATTAATAAAGACCTCATGGTTCCGGGCCGTTCTGTTTTTTCTTATAAGCTGGGTTTTTAGTTTTTCCTTTTGCTTTAAATAATTCCTGATCTGCCACCATAAAAATAAAATAACCAGGTAGAAACTACCATATAAAACGAGAGAAATAAAAGATTCCAAATTCATATCACATCAGTAAAATATAGGTTTGTAAAAGCAAAATAATAATGATTCCAATGCATAAAGGACATACTTTTCTGATTTTGAACAGCTGATAAAAAAGAGAATATCCTATGACAGGGAGAATAATGATGAGCAATATTTTCTGAATGGTAAAAAAAATATCCTCGCTCCCGCTATTACAAAGGAACAGAAGACTTACGATGTTCGTTAAAAAATAAACCAGACTAAAATTTCCGAAGTGTGATACAAAGCCTTTTGTGTTATCTTCCGAAAGCGAGCAGTCTGTATACGTTCCGGAGCAGACTTTATCTACCACCGGACTTTCGATTCCAAATACTTTCCTTAATGACATAACCGCCAGTAAAAAACCGCACAAGGATAAAAACAGGAAAATAAATGAATGTAAACTGATTTGAAAATAAGTATACATCAGTACAACCAGCACAAAAACCCCGGCCAGCAACAGTTTATATCTCCCATCTTCCTTTTTTTTAAGTACTGACTGGTCTTCATCAATCAAGACTACGATATTATTCCAGCTTGAAAGAAAGGCTTTTTCACTCACTTTATATTTGCCATTGATTAAGAAGTCTTTATTCGTTTTCTCAACAAAAGCAAGTTCCTGTTCGTTATCCTCAACTGTTATGAAGGTCATGAAATCATCCGGAAGCTCATCTATTTCGGAGTTATCTATTTCTACTGCGAAATTACAGACATAGTTAACGTTAAGTGCGCTTACTATGGAAAGCAGACTCGGAAATGCGGGATGGGAATTGATCTGGAATGAAAATTCTTTTCTGTCCAGGTGAATATTTTTCTTCTGAAGATATTTCAGAATGTTGGTTATGCTTTCAACCATATAAATTTCTTTTACAGATTCTTAAAAGCCGTCCGCGTTTTTCTCCCACAACTGACTGTTCAGTCCAAAAAATAGATTTCGAACTTCAAGGTGGAATTTTTTCTTTGGAGGATCTTTTTCATCAGGATTGTTTAGATTAATAAACCTTATCACACCATTGTCAGTTTTTCTGTAAATATCCACAACATGAAATTTCCCTAAATCATAGGTATATAAAACTCCATTTCCCATATCAGCATCCGGATTTCTACCATAGGCCTGCTTTACCTCTTCCAATGATGAATTTTCATAGTAGAAACCAAGCAGATTGTTATAGATGCTCATTTTAGTATACATAAACATGAACTGCTCAGTGAAAGGTTTACTGAAATTCGCTTTAAGAATCTGGTTAACATCTTTTGTAGCAAAGAAAACATACTTTTTATTAATAATATTCACCTGGTAATCGGCAAAAGTCGTAAACTGTATATTTTCTTTGGCAAATTTCAGATCATAAACAGGATTCCTTTCTTCATTATTAACTGCCGGCGTATGTTTAAGAAAATAATAATTCTTACAGCTCAGCATCATAAAGCTTAGAAAAATCAATCCTGACAATGTTTTTTTACTCATTTCTATCTAGTTTAATTCTGCCTGATAGGGGTTATAATTACAGTTTACAGCATACCCGTTATCTGTTTTAAAAGGAATATAAACTGCTGTACAGCACCATCTGAATTCACAAATATTGCACGGGACAATCTCCTCTTTTTTAATATTCCAGATTGCGGAAAGCTCCCGGACCGTTTTATTTTTTATTTCTTCAAGTGAATCTGTAATATTTCCGTAATTCAGCAGATCGTTTATATTAAATTTAATTCTCCCAATTTCATCAACAAATACTGTTTTGTATAATGACAGGTTATAATTTCTTGCAATATTGTACGCTGAGGAATTTATATCTACCGTGTTGATACTAAATTTAGGCAGAAACATTCGGGCATCATCTATTTTTATAGAGATTGTAGTCACTTCATTATTGCTTTCTATTTTTTCTTTAGGAGCATTGAATAAATATAAGGTCTTTAACCGGTTGTTTCCGTATAGTTTTTTATTAATTTTCTGATAGGGAATGGAAAACGAAACATTCGTTACTCTTGAATATTCCAGAATATCCAGAATATGATGTATTTTTCCCATGCAGTTCTGATCATTGATATGAAAATGCAGTCTTTTCACTCCCAGCGCAATGATGTTTCTGATGACCGTATCCAGATGTTCACTGATGAAATCAGACAGCATAATGGTCATAAACTGGATCGTTGAAGTATCTTCATTAATACTTTTTTCCTCAAGTTCCGGAAAGAAAACGGTGTTTGAGTAAAAGACGAATTCGTTCTTTTCCAAAAAAATCAAATACTGTTTAGCTACCTTATCAGATTCAAACTCTTCCAGAACAACGCTTAATTTTTTATTCTTTATATAATTTAAAAAATCGATCATTGTATTGGGCACCAGTTCAATTTCCTCTCTCTGAAGATCATAGATAGCACCTCTTTCATGGCCTTTAACAGGGACGCAACATGAAAAAACATGGATATATTTTTCCTTATTATTCTGTAGATATGTTAATTCCATCTTTATATATTCTTAAACAATAGATTTCTGACTGATGAATAGTAGTGTCAACCATTCTGTACGGACGGTCTCTTTTTATTTTTTTGATATCCATAGGTTCTGTATGAGAAAAAATTACAGGAAGCAATTCTTTCTTCTTCTCGTATCCAATTTCTTTTATTAATGTTTTTTCCATGTATTCATTTTTTTTAAGGTACATGCCACTTCATAATGAAGGTTATAATTACATGGCAGCGCGGTCATTCTGAACTGGCCTGAAGGGTTTACTTCCAAAAAGTAATATTCCCCGTCTGTTCCTTTTATGATATCCAGTGATCCTGTATCCAGCCCCAGATCTTTCATCAGGCGGCATATTTTTTCATCAATTTCTTCCGGCAAAGTATAGGGAATCATCCTGTTCGGCTTACTGTAGTTGTAATGCCTGTAATCAACTCCCGTCTGTCTGTCTCTTTGGGAAAAAATGGCCATTGGATAGTTTTTTCCATTTAAATGAAAAATCCTTAGCTCATATTCTTTGTTAATTTTCTCCTGAAATAAGCTTGGGAAGAAATGATCATAGCGAGCCATGATCTTAGGATTAATTTCTTTGGTCAGAAAAAAGAAAGTCTTTTCTCCTACGTCAATTACAGTCCCGTCTTTTATGGATTTTGTGATGTAGGATTCATTCAGATTTAATGAGTTCTTATGATTAGTGATATGGGTTTGGGGAATTTTTAATCCTATTTTTTGAGAAGCGATAAGGGTGCTTATTTTACTTAAATTTTTAACTTTTAAATAATTATTAAGCCATTTCTTGTCCTTCAGAAAATCAAAAAAGAGATCTAATGTCGTGGTATATTCCAATTTCAGATACTCCAGCATCTCCACATTCGTTTCACCTCTGAATTTTTTTTTAAATTTATCAAAGAAGCCAAATTTCCTGTACCACACACATTGTATATCTGACAAGCTTATTCTTCCAAAAAAAATATTTTCTACAAAGAGTTTGGGTTCCGGTGACAGTTCGTAGTACATTTTTGTATTCCCATTGAATAAATCCAGATCATTTATTCTTATAAATTTTTCCCCAAGCATCGTCAGATGCTCCATTACGATATTGGTGTCATCGTCATTTGGGGTTGATAAAATCAGAATCATATTTTTTGCAGATTAATAGATAAAGGAAGACTCTTTATAGTATAAAGAGTCTTTGAATTTTTCCTTAAAAATCAGGTGACTAGTCACATCCGTCATTAGTACCACCTCCACCTTTGATCAGTGTAAGGGTTTCCAATACATGTGGGTCACTGTCTGTACCAGTTCCACCACATGGACCTACAAGACCAATACCTGACTCTAATCCTTTTTGCCCGGCAAGAATGCTTTTCATGTTACCCAATTTTTTTCCTCTTAGGTTTTCTAATTTTTTCATAGGTTAAAATTTAGTTTAATTTCTGTCACTATTGACAGGTACAATATACAAACATACAAATCACCCGATAAAGAAATAATATGCATTTTTCATGTAAATTCCTTGTAAATAATTCATAAAATCTGCACATTTGTATAAAACATTAAGAATGAAGACACACGAAAGATTAAAAAAACTGAGAAAACAACTGGGTTTCTCTCAGGCGCAGATGGGAAAAATATTAGGCACAGATGCTTCAAACTATTCACGCAAGGAAAGAGGAGAAGTAAAAATTTATCTTGATGAATGGGAAAAATTAGCCAAGACACTTGGAGTCTCACCTGGAGACCTCAGAGATCATGAAATGAGACCATCCTTTCAATCCGGAAATTCTTCTTCAGATCATATGGGCTACGCTAATATTCCCACTTTCATTCTGGAGACCCAAAAAAAATACATCGAAAAATTAGAACAGGAAAACAAGAATCTTATAGAAGAGAATAACAAATTGAAAAATTCTGAAGAAAGTTGATCTCAGCCTTAGTCTGAAGCAAGATAACAAAACCAATTATCATTTAAAAACTACCACCGGAAGAAAAAACTCAGAGAACATGTATAGAAAAGGCCGTTTTTACAGTTGTAAAAACGGCCTTTTCTATTATATAACAGATGACTGTTTATTTCTTTTCTCTCCTCTGCGCATCAAGAACTGCCACGGTAGCTAAGTTTACAATCTCATCCACACTGGAACGCATCTGTAAAACATGTACAGGCTGCTTCAGTCCCATCAAGATTGGCCCGATTACCTGCGCCACTTTCATTCCTCTGATGATCTTGTAAGAAAGATTGGCACTTTCAAGATTCGGGAAAACAAAGGTATTGGCAGGCGTTGTTCCTAATTTCGAGAAAGGATAATCGCTTAAGTGATCAGCATTCATGGCAAAATCCGGCTGAATTTCACCATCAACAATCATTTTTGGATATTTCTCATGAAGGATGCTTACTGCTTTGGCTACTTTTTTGGAAGTATCAGAAATCGCTGCAAAATTTTCGAAACCAAGCATTGCAATTCTAGGTTCAATGGCAAACGATTTTACCGTGATTTCTGCCATTTTAGCAATATTCACAAGATCATCTGCGGTAGGATTCTGGTTGATGGATGTATCAGCGAAGAAGATAGGTTTCTTTTCTGAAAGGATCATCATCATGGCCGCTATTTTGTCTACTCCTTTATCTTTTTCAATAACTTCTAAAACAGGACGAAGCACTGAAGTATAGTTTTTAGAGAAGCCCACAATAAGACCGTCTGTATCTCCGTGTCTCAGCATTAACGGACCGAAATAATCTCTCTGGCGTACATATCTTTTCGCTTTGTACTCGTTCATTCCTTTTCTCTGACGAAGTTTCCAAAGAGTTTCCCTGTATTTTTTTCTGTTTTCTTTCTGATCATCATCGCTTGGATCTATAATCGGAATATCCAGAGTGATCCCGAAACGCTCCATCTGTTCTTTGATGTACTTTTTATCTCCTAAAAGACTTGGGAAAGCAATTCCTTCTTCATAAAGAATCTGCGCTGCTTTCAATACATTGTATTCTTCAGCATTTCCTAAAGTGATTCTCTTCGGATTGGATTTTGCACGGCTCTGCATCATTCTTACCAACTTCTCATCTCTTCCCATCCTGTCCAGCAGCTGGTTTTCGTATTCTTCGAAGTCTTCGATGGTTTTTCTGGCAATACCACTTTCAATAGCTGCTTTTGCTACCGCACTGGACACCTTGGTAATCAACCTATTATCAAACGGCTTCGGAATAAAATATTCTCTTCCGAACTGTAAATTCTGAACATTGTAAGCAAGGATTACCGCTTCAGGTACAGGCTCTTTCGCGAGATCTGCGATAGCGTGTACGGCTGCCAGCTTCATTTCTTCGTTGATTCCTTTCGCCTGAACGTCCAAAGCACCACGGAAAATATAAGGGAATCCCAATACATTGTTCACCTGGTTAGGATAATCACTTCTACCGGTTGCCATGATCACGTCTTTACGGGTTTCAAGCGCCAGATCGTAAGCGATTTCAGGATCTGGGTTTGCCAAAGCAAAAACAATAGGATTCTCATTCATGCTGGAAAGCATTTCAGGAGTCATTACATTTCCTTTTGAAAGACCGATAAAAACATCTGAACCTTTTACGGCCTCTTCAAGTGTTTCGATATCGGTATTGGCAATGAAATCTATTTTTTCAGGCGTAAGGTTCTCTCTTTTATGATTGATAACTCCTTTACTGTCGCACATCAAAACGTTTTCTCTTTTTAGACCCAGAGAAATATATAAGTTGGTACAGGCAATGGCTGCCGCTCCGGCTCCATTAACCACCATTTTTACTTCATCAATTTTTTTATTGGCGATCTGTAATGAATTGATCAGGGCAGCAGCAGAAATAATTGCTGTTCCGTGCTGATCATCGTGCATTAAAGGAATATCCAGCTCTTCTTTCAATTTCTGTTCAATATAGAATGCTTCAGGAGCTTTAATATCTTCAAGGTTGATTCCTCCGAATGTGGGAGCAATTCCTTTTACAATCTGAATGAATTTCTCCGGATCCTTTTCATCAATTTCAATATCAAAAACGTTGATATCTGCAAAGATCTTGAACAAAAGACCTTTCCCTTCCATTACCGGTTTTGAAGCTTCCGCTCCGATGTCTCCAAGTCCTAATACAGCCGTTCCGTTGGAAATTACAGCGACCAGGTTTCCTTTACCTGTGTAGTCGTACACAGTTTCCGGTTTATCATGGATCTCCATACAAGGAACTGCCACCCCAGGTGAGTATGCCAATGATAAATCTCTCTGAGAAGAGTGAGGCTTCGAAGGAATAACTTCGATTTTTCCTTTAGGTTCGGCTTTATGATAATCTAACGCGGCCTGATTAAAGTTCTTTTCGTCGCGGTTGTTTTTACTTGACATAGAATTTTGTTTTTTATTAAAGTATATACTTAATATGGTAGTCTACTAAACTTTCGATAGGTTTCTGGACAACGTGCCCCACATTTAAATGAAGTTCTGCCGCAACAGAGCGGAGAATAGTTTCGTAATAATAAGCAATAGAGCCGATGAAATTGATCTCGGCTTCTTTTGATTCCTGATATGGAATGACCTGGTATTCAAAGAAATTTTTCATTTCTTCATACACCATATTCTTAAAGTAAGGATGATCCTTTCTTTCGATTACAAATTTGTTGAAATCTGCCAGCCAGGCATTAGGTCTCGGACTGTGATACATATTTTTCAGGGCATCTTCTATCTTAAGTCCGTAAGTCTGTTCGAATTCTGTGTGAAGATCCGCAGGCAGCTTTTTCATAAAGTATCTGCGTACAAGCTGCTTTCCGATAGCACTTCCGCTTCCTTCGTCTCCCATAAGAAAACCCAGGGAAGGCAGTTCTATTTTAAGATTCTGACCATCGAAATAGCAGGAATTTGACCCTGTTCCTAAAATACATACCACAGCCGGCTTTCCGCTGTATGCGGCATAAGCTGCAGCCATAAGGTCTTCTTTCACAACGATGTCGGCTTTTGTGAATATTCTTCCTAGCTCTTCTTCAATAGTTTCACAGTTTTTTTTCACACCGCATCCTGAGCCATAGAAGAAAATCTTCGTTATGGAATTTTTAACTAGTATAAGGCTGCTGTTCTTTTCTATTTCAGGAACAATAAGTTCTCTGTTGATAAAATTGGGATTAAAGCCGATGGTTTCTGTTTTTAAAAACACTTTTTTGAAATCATCCAGTATCACCCAATCTGATTTGGTAGACCCACTATCAACAATAGCAACCATATTTTACATTTTAGTTTAAGGATGCTAAATTATGAATTTATCTTCAAATAGCGTTTAAAAACAGACTGGAAGCTTCTAATGTTTTATATCAGCTTTTTGATTATCGAACTTGATGAGCCAGTCTTCAATTTCATCTTCAAGATAGGCACTCTGAAGCATGATAGCATTGATAAAATCATCAGGCACGGGTTCATTGGTAGAGTTTTCAAGGTTCCACAATTCGTCTGCCATATTTTCATATTCTGAATACACTCTTTTGAAGCGGGAATTTTCTCTCTCAAGAGCTTCAATATTTTTTTGCTGAAGCTGGAATTTTCTGTATTTGTTTTGACTTTTCATACAAATATTGTTATAATTTGGGTCGTAAAGATTAAGGTAGTATGCGTTATACCGCACATTACAAGATAGAAAAAACCATCAACACAAGAAGTTGAAAATGAATTTATTATCAGGTTATAATTACATCATTCTGGATATTAAATTTAGAAATTATTTTGGTTCAAAAAAATAATTTAACAACTTTTTTCATTGTTTAACATATGCTTATCGCCATATGATCTGGATCAAACTTTCAGATTCCTTTAGCCATCACTGTTGTTATGGTTTTATACTTCCTAAAATAATGAGAAAGACATTTTTCATTCATTATGAATAATTATAATAAACAGATAATCATACGTTCATTTATAAAACATACTTCTACACCAGACTCAAACAAACACATATTTAACTTAAAATCAATACATTATATTATTTTTTTATTTTAAAATAACCTTTTATTCTTACATTATAGACATATAGTTATAAATTTGCACTTCATATTTATTGAATGAGAGAATTACTAATACGCCAGAAACAGGTTTTGTTCTTCATTATTGCCGGTGGGCTCAGTGCTATTGTAGAGATTGGAAGCTTTAAAGCATTCAGCACTTACCTTCCGCATGTATTCGCCAGAGAAACCAATTTTCATGGCATCCATTATCCTTTAAGTAATATCTTCTCTACGAGCTGTGGGATTATCACCAACTATTTTCTAAGCATCTGGTTTGTTTTTGAAAGAGGAAAACATTCCAAAAGAAAAGAATTTGCTTACTTTATGGGAGTTTCCTTCATTTCAACATTATTAAGTCTGGGCTTCTTCCAGGTTTTTTACAGCTTTATATTCAAGGACAATATCAATTTAATTTTTTATACCTTAAGCCCTGAAATGATCAGTAAGATTGCAGCAATCCTGCTGGTTTCCATTCTTAATTATTCAGTGAAAAAGAAAGTAATTTTTAACGGTTAATCAGTGACGAAAATTTTAAATTATCTCTGGAGATTCTGGCTGCTGCTACTGGCGTTTGTTTTAACAGTCACATTGGGGATACCTGTCTATATTTTATCCTTTAATAAAAAGCATTACAAATATGCTTACAAATTTATCCGTATCTGGTGTTTCGGAATGTTTTACGGCATGGGTCTGAGATATGACCTCACCAATCTTTCTGACCAGAAAAAAGACAAAAGTAAACCGTACGTTTTCATTTCAAACCATACTTCCATTATGGATATTATGCTTACCTGCATCCTGATGCCTCAACATCCGATCTGTTTTGTAGGCAAAAAAGAGCTGGTAAAAATTCCGATCTTCGGTACCATATATAAAAGGATATGCGTAATGGTGGACAGAGGCAGCGCAAGAAGCCGGGCAGATGTCTACAGAAGATGTGCAGAAAAAATGGAAGAAGGAAACAGCATCGCCATATTTCCTGAAGGCGGCGTTCCGGACGATACTTCTATTATTCTTGATGAATTTAAAGACGGGGCATTTACTTTATCTTCCAAACATCACTCCCCAATCGCAGTCTATACTTTTGTAGGCTTGAAGGAAATTTTCCCTTTCGACAGTGCAAAAGGCTACCCTGGGAAGGTGAAAGTATATTTCAACGGAATCATGGAACCATCAGATTCTCCGAGAGATCTGAAAGCAGAAGCCTATAAAGAGATAAAAAAAACATTGCTGGAACATTCTATTTAAAAGAAATAGTTATATTTGTTTGCGAAATTTTTAACAAACATGTCAAATTATTCTAAACAAACCAATTGGGGACAGTTTATTCCCTTGGTTACTGTGTTTTTTTTCTGGGGATTTGTTGCGGCAAGTAATGACATTCTCATACCAGTTTTCCAAAAGGCCTTTAAATTAAGCCAGACTGAAAGTATGCTCGTACAGATTTGCTTTTATGTAGCATACACCGTGGGTTCTTTAATTTATATGGCTGTTTCAAAAGGTTTGAAACAGGATCTTATTAATAAAATAGGTTACAAAAACGGCCTTATTTTAGGTCTCCTTATTTCCGCCTCAGGGACTTTACTGTTCTATCCGGCAGCCAATATGGCATCGTTTCCGTTAATGATCTCCGGTCTGTTCATTGTGGGGCTTGGCTTCTCATTACAGCAGATTGTTGCCAACCCGCTGGCTATTGAAGTAGGTCCTACTGAAACTGGATCCCAGAGACTTACAATGGCAGGAGGAATTAATAACCTTGGAACAACCATCGGACCGCTTATTGTATCATTTGCTATCTTTGGTGCAGCATCTGCAGCCAATACAGAAGCAAGTATCGAAAGTGTAAAAATTCCTTATCTGATGCTGGGAGTTGCCTTTGTGCTGGTGGCAATCATGCTTAAGTTCTCTTCTCTTCCTGCAATCACTCCTACTATTATAGAGGATACAGACGATGTTATTCCGGGAGATCACAAAAAGTCTGCCTTCCAATACCCTCAGCTTGTGATGGGTATGATCGCAATTTTTGTCTATGTAGGCGTAGAAGTTTCTACAGCAAGTAATCTTCCTGCTTATATGGAAAAGAGCTTAGGTTTCGAAACCAAAGATGTAGCACCCTATATTTCATTATACTGGGCTTCATTGATGATTGGACGTTGGACGGGTGCGGTAGAAGCATTCGACCTGAGCGCCGGCTTCAAAAAGATACTAAGATTCCTTGCTCCCTATCTGGCATTCGGTGTATTCTTGCTGGTAAATGCGATTGCAAAGCATGATCTTTCTCCATTCTACGTGTACGGTGCTGTTATCATTGTGATGATCATCTGTGACATTATGAGTAAAGGAAACCCTGCGAGAATGCTTTTGATCTTCTCTGTAGCAGGTATAGCTGCCCTACTGATAGGAATGTTTACAACAGGAATGGTATCCGTATATGCTCTTACCAGTGTAGGATTGTTCTGCTCTACCCTATGGCCTTGTATTTTTGCTCTTGCAATCAACGGTCTCGGAAAGCACACCAACCAGGGTTCAGGCTATCTGATCATGATGATCATGGGTGGTGGTATTGTAAGCTTTATCCAGGGGTATATTGCTGATAAGACCGATATTCAGTTCAGCTACATCGTAGGTGTTGTGTGTTTTGCTTATCTTGCATTCTATGCAATCCGTGTAACGGGGATCTTAAAATCTCAGGGCATTGATCTGGATAAAATCTCTAAAGGCAGTGGGCACTAATACAACAAAAATAATATATAAGAAGAGATTTTGGGCAGGTGTATTACTTGCCCAATTTCTTTTGTTCTATGGCTTCTCCAAGTCCGGAACAATGATCTATTTCTTTGAACGTTTTTTTGAATATCAGAAAAAGACCCATCAGATACTTTTCAGCTGGATCCCTTTTTCTTTCGGGGATCTTATCTATATTCTTTTGGGAATTTTTATTTTGTACTGTCTTGTTTTATGTTTAAAAAAGAAAAGCAGGAACGGGGCTGTTTTGAAGCTTCTGGCTACAATCAATATCTTTTACTTCATCTACCAGATCTTTTGGGGAATGCTGTATTTTCAGACTCCTGTCATCAAGAAGCTCTACAGTCAGAAAGAACCTGAAATTAGCAAAGCAAAAACATTAGCCTTACGCTATCTGGAAAAATGCAAAGCTACCCGCCAATCGGTGCGGGAAGATAAAAACGGCCTATTCATTATTACTGATCTTACCTCTATTCAGACAGAAATTTTATATCAGCAGACACGCTTACCGAAATATATATCGGATAAAAATGCTCCGAAGATCAATACTTTTAAACCCAGTCTTTTTAAAAGTGTGATGAATTTCACCGGAATACTGGGCTATTACAATCCTTTTACAGCAGAAGCTCAGTATAATGCAGAGCTCCCCCATACCTTCATTCCGTTTACCTCTGCACATGAAAGCTCTCACCAGCTTGGTTTTGCCAGAGAGCAGGAAGCCAATTTTATAGGCTATCTGATGGGTATCCATTCTAACAATACAGATCTACGGTACAGTACAGAATATTTTACATTAAAAAGTCTTTTAAGATTTATTATGGAGGAAGATCCTGAATTTGTAAAATCAGTCCTCAGTCAATATTCTCCTGCAATGAAAAGAGACCGGATGTACGAAAGAAGCTTTATTTTAAGACACCAAGGCTGGCTGGATGACTTTTTCGGGTTTACGAATAACCTGTTCTTGAAAAGCAACCAACAAGAAGGTGCGGTTACCTATTCTTACTTTATTGATCTCCTTTTAAACTACGAAAAGTAATAAACAAAAAAAGAATCGTATCAGGCGATACGATTCTAAAAACACAAATGATGAAAAAAAATTTATTACCTTGACTTGTTCCCTCATTCAAGGCGATGTAAAAGTACAACATATTTTATAAATACAAAAACATTTATATTGTTTTTTAAAACTTTAAGAAAACTTTATGACTTTTTAAGTTTTTTTGTGTTCAATATTGAAAATTAGAACTTTAACAAAACCCGAGATTCAGTAACCAATCAACACTAAAGTCCTCAAAGGCTTAATAAAAACCTATTAAATCAAACAATTGTTTGAAAATAAAACACTCGCGTTTTTGTGTTTTTTTAATAGTCATAAAATTAGAGTTATTTTCAATAAGCAAGGTAAAAATGAATGAAAAAAGACGTGAAATTTTAATCCAAAAAAATTACCTATAATAGCCACTTCCATTAGTCTTAAATTCAAACAATTAAAAATGGCTATTCTCAATTATCCTATTAAGCTTTCTAAAAACTGGGTTATAGCCATAGATTAGATTACGAAATCAGGCCTGTTTTTCAATAAATTAAATAAAAAATACAATAATAATTACACAAAATCAAGTATTTAACAATAGTATATCACTAACATAAGAAAAAAAACTTGTTTTTTTAAAACATCTGCGTATTTTAGTTAAAAATATTACTATGATTTTCGACAAGCTAATTAACTATCTAAAGCTCGATAAACAGGAATTTTCTTTCCAGTTCAATTCTCATCCAAACTACCCTTCTGCATTGGCTTTTAGCGATACGCTTAACTTTATGGGCGTAAAAAATGATGCTTATGAACTTGATAAGGAATATTGGGACGAGCTGCCGGAAGAGTTTATCGCGATCGTAGATAACTCCTTTTCTCTGGTAAAGAAATCGGGAGCCAGTTATTCGGTTTATTCTGAAAAAGCTAAGACACTCAATAAAGAAGAACTTCATAAAAAATCAACAGATTTCGTCCTGCTTTTTGAAAAAACTGAAAATACGGAAAGTAAGGCGGCGTTTAATTTTAAACCTCTTCTGTATGTTGTTTTTGCAATCATTCTGGGCTATTCTTTTTTCACCCAAACGATATTCGAAGCTATTTTTAATGTTCTTTCCCTGGCTGGAGTCTATATTTCGCTGGAAATTTTCAACCAGAAATTCGGAAGTACCTCTACAGTAATCGGAAGTATTTGTGGAGATACCTCTGCCAAACAGACTACCAATTCATGTGACAAGATCATAAAACAGGATAAAACAAGTATTTTTGGTTTAAAATTCTCAGATTTTTCCCTGATTTACTTTACTGGACTTGCCATACTGGGGCTTTTTTTACCGGCGACGGCTTACATAGTGAAAGGGTTTACACTTGTTTCCGTACTGGCAATTGCCTATTCATTATATATTCAGGCTTTTGTGGAAAAGGCTTTCTGCAGAGTATGTCTCCTAATTATTTCAATTTTGATTGGGCAATTAGTTCTTAGTATTTTGTTTTTCCAGAGTACACCGTTCAGTGTAGGAGCACTTCTATTAACAGCTGTTCTGTGGATCCTTGTTTTTTCTGCTGTTTTATATTTCAGCAATATTCTTTCCCAAAAAGAAAATCTTCAGAAATCAAACGCTAAAAACCTTAGATTTAAAAGAAACTATGAACTTTTCAAAAGCCAGCTTTTAGAAAATGGAAAAATAGAATTCCAGGATACCGAAACTTTCGTATTGGGAAATAAAGACTCCAAACTTCGCCTTTCCATTGTATCCAATCCTTATTGCGGTTTCTGTAAAGACGGCCATAAGATTATGGAAGGACTTCTTGAGAAATATCCTGATGACATTTCTGTACAGATCCGTTTCAACTATTCTCCGGAAAGAGCTGATGAGAAATACACCAAATTACTTTCAGCCTTTAAACATATTTATTACAGCAAACCTCAAAAAGATTTTTTGAAAGCTGTTGAAGAATGGTTCGAAACAAGAGATGAAAACAAGATCGTTTCCCTATCAGGATCGACTGCAACGGAAGATTTAACGCCATTTATTGAAATGACTAAAGATAACAACAATTCCGGGTTAAACTTCACCCCTATTTTCATTCTGAACGGACACCAGTTTCCGGACAAATATGATCGTGAAGATATTTGGTTTTTCGTTGATGAATTAATGGAAGATGAGGATTTTCAATAAGAATCTTTCCGGAATTGAAAAATTCACTATCTTAGGAAAAATAAAAGCGGATTCTGAAAAGCTTTAAAAGAGTAAGAAAACAAAACTTAATAACACTATGAAAAATCTAAAGAAACTTTCAAGAGAAAGTTTGAGAATATTCAGAGGAGGTATTACAGAGGAATGTGCCCGTATTCAATCCTCTGCCAGCTACTGTGTTTTTAAAACTCAGGGCCAGTGCTCAGCAGCTGATCAGGAAATGTTCATCTGTGTCGATGCATGCAATAAATGGTGCTATTATTAGCCGATAGTTAGTTAAGTATAACAATGAATAAAGTAAAAATGTCGTCATATCGTGACGGCATTTTATAATGAGTATAAATTTTGAAGAAATTTCCCTTTTATAAACAGCCGGATGCTAAAGACTGCGGCCCCACCTGCCTTAGAATCGTAAGTAAATATTACGGCAGAAGTATCTCTCTGCAGCAGATCCGTACACTTTCTGAAACTACCCGTGAAGGAAGCAGCCTTTTAGGACTTAGTGATGCATCAGAAAACCTGGGATTCCGTTCTCTTGGCGTCCAGATCGATTTTAATACCCTTGCAGAAGAAGTGCCCTTCCCGTGTATTGTTCACTGGAACAAGAACCACTTCGTTGTGGTCTATAAAATTGATAAAAATAATAAAGTCTATATTTCAGATCCGAGCTATGGACTAATCACCTATAATCGTGAGGAATTTATTAAATTATGGATCGGGGAAAATGCCAACGAAAATACAGAAGAAGGAATTGCCCTTATTCTTGAAACAACACCCGCATTTTTTCAAACGGAGTTTGACGCTACGGAAAGTAAAGCCAGTTTCTCTTTCCTTTCAAAATACCTGCTTAAATACAAGTCACTTGTTATACAGCTTGCCGTAGGTCTTTTGGCAGGAAGCTTACTCTCGCTTATTTTTCCGTTTCTTACCCAGAGTATTGTAGATGTCGGAATACAGAACCAGGATCTCAACTTTATTTATGTTGTTCTTCTTGCCCAGATTATGCTGTTCTTAGGAAGAATGGGTATTGAAGTGATCCGAAGCTGGATTCTGCTCCACCTTTCCGCAAGAATTAATATTTCAATTATTTCGGATTTCTTCATCAAGTTGATGAGACTTCCTATAAGTTTTTTCGATACGAGAATGACGGGAGATATCATGCAGAGGATCAACGACCATCACAGGATAGAACAGCTTTTGACAAGTTCTTCTTTGAATACGCTATTTTCACTTGTTAACCTGATTATCTTCAGTATTGTCCTGCTGTTCTATGATTACAGACTTTTTATTGTTTATCTTGTAGGAGCAGCTTTATATATCGGATGGATCAGTTTCTTCCTTAATAAGAGAAAAGAACTGGATTATAAAAGATTCTCTCAGGTTTCCCAGGAACAGAGTAAAGTTATTGAGCTGATCAACGGTATGCAGGAAATTAAAATGCACAATGCAGAAAAGCAGAAACGTTGGGACTGGGAATTTCTACAGGTAAAACTTTTTAAAATCAGGATAAAATCTCTATCTCTGGAACAATGGCAGTCTGTAGGAGGAAATTTCATCAACCAGATGAAAGATATTCTGGTAAGTTTCCTTTCTGCCAAATTGGTTTTGAGCGGTAATCTTACCCTGGGAATGATGCTTTCGGTACAGTATATCATTGGGCAGCTGAACAGTCCTTTGCTGCAGCTCATTGATTTTATCAAGCAGACTCAGGATGCCAAGATCTCCCTCGAAAGATTGGGCGAGATCCATGACAAAGAAGATGAAGAAGATAAAAATGAACAGTATGCAGGTGAAATTCCGCAGAAAGACATTGATGTCAGTAATATATCATTCAGATACATTGGATCTGATGTTCCTGTATTTGAAGATCTCACCCTTACCATTCCTTACCAGAAAACAACAGCTATCGTAGGAGCCAGCGGAAGTGGAAAAACCACTCTTCTGAAGCTTCTGATGAAATTTTACGAACCTAATTCGGGAGAAATTAAGCTTGGAAATACCCAGTTACGAAATATTTCTCCAAGATTCTGGAGAGATCATTGCGGGGTAGTAATGCAGGAAGGCTATGTTTTCAATGATACCATAGCCAATAATATTGCGGTAGGCGAAGATCATGTTGACAAACAAAAACTGAGGCGTGCCGTGGAAATTGCCAATATCAAAGATTTCATAGAAAGCCTTCCGTTAAGTTATAATACAAAGATAGGAAACGAAGGTGTGGGAGTCAGTGGCGGCCAGAAGCAGAGACTTTTCATTGCCAGGGCTGTTTACAAATCTCCGGAATTTATCTTTTTTGATGAAGCTACCTCTGCTTTGGATGCCAATAATGAAAAAGTGATCATGGAGAATCTGGAGCAGTTCTTTAAAGGGAAGACGGCAATCGTAATTGCCCACCGATTATCAACAGTAAAACACGCCGACAAAATTATAGTTTTGGATAAAGGTAAAGTGGTAGAAGAAGGCAGCCATGCTGAATTGGTCTCCCTGAGAGGAGAATACTACAGGCTGGTAAAGAATCAGCTGGAATTAGGAAATTAATAATATCCTCCCTAAATACAGGAAATTCTATTTTAAAACATGAAAGAAGACATCTTAGATAACATTGAACTTCGCTCTGAAAGTGTTCAGGACATTCTCACGCAGCCTCCTCATTGGATGATACGCTGGGGAAACAGCATTATATTAGTTATACTCCTGCTTATCCTTGTGATGAGCTATATCATCAAATATCCTGAATTTGTCTCTGCCCCTGTTATTGTTACATCCCAAAATCCACCAGAAAAGATAGAGGCCAGAACCAACTCGAAAATTGAAAAAATATTTATCAAGGATCATCAGGAAGTTAAGAAAAATGATGTATTAATGGTGATGCAGTCCACTGCAAACTATAAAGATGTTCTGGAGCTTAAAAAGCTTGTAGATTCTATTGCTCCCAATGAGCTCAGCTCTTTTCCGATTGCACAGACATCAAGATTCAAACTTGGTGAATTACAGGGCGATTATAATAGTTTTGCAAAAGCTTTTCAGGATGAGGAACTTTTCACCAGACTTCAGCCTTATGCGCCGGAAAATATTGCAGCCAATCAAAGTATCTCAGAATACAGAGGAAGAATTGCAACTTTAAAACAACAGAAAAGCCTAGAATTAGCTAAATATGAATTATCAAAGAAAAGTTATCAGAGATCTCAGGAACTTTTCAACCAGGGAGTAATTGCTTCCGTAGAACTTGAAAATGAAAAAATAAAGTATCTTCAGGCCCAGCAGAATCTTGAAAACCTTAATATTTCCATTTCGCAAATGGATGAGGGTATTTCCAACCTGAATAAAACGAAAAGCGGCACAGCCATTAATACCGAAAAAGATAAAATTACTTACTCTTCACAAACTTTACAACTTTTTGAACAGCTTCGTAAATCTTTAAAGCAGTGGGAACAAAATTATCTTGTTATCTCTTCCACAGATGGTATGGCCAGTTTCCAACAGTTTTTCGGAGAAAATCAATTTGTAAAAGTGGCAGAACCTATTCTTTCCATACTTCCAACAAATAAGGAAAAGCTGGTAGGCAGAATGTCTGTTCCTACCGTTAACTCAGGAAAGGTTACTACAGGCCAAAAGGTATTGATTAAACTTGATAACTACCGTTTCCAGGAATATGGTATTGTAGAAGGAAAAGTACAGAATATTTCCCTGATTCCTGATGATAAAGGAAATTATTATGTAGATATCACTCTTCCTAAAGGATTAAAAACAAGCTATAACAGAAATCTTACCTTTGATAAAGAACTCAGAGGCAATGCAGAAATTGTAACACAGGATTTACGCCTTATTGAAAGGTTCTTCTACCAGATTAGAAAATTGTTGGGGTACCAAAGTTAATCTGCCCTTTAAACATATGAATAAAAACCGTAGCCATTATAAGCTACGGTTTTCTATTATATGATAATCATCTGATTTTAGGATAAAGTCTTCTTTCTGTTGCCAGCGCAAAGAGTGAAGTTGAAAGTATAATCTTAGGAGAGTTTTACATTAATACTACCTTGGGGCAAAGTCCGGAAGTTAAAAAGAATCTGAATTAGGATAATAAATTACTTGAAAATCTATCTCAAAAGCATAATAATGAATTGCATTTAAAATAAAAAAAGGAAAGTAAAATATATTACTTTCCCTTCTATTGTAGCGAAGACGGGAATTGAACCCGTGACCTCAGGGTTATGAATCCTGCGCTCTAACCAACTGAGCTACCTCGCCGTTTTGGTGGTGCAAATATAGAAAATATTTGTTTACCACCAAAATTATTTTAGCTTAAAATATTCCAAAACATTGCCCACGTGGTCTGGCTTATTGATTATCTTATTGTTAGCATCTAAAATAAAATAGGTAGGTGTTGCATGAACATTGTAGGTATCTACATAACTGCTGTTCCATCCTCTTAATTCAGAATCATTGATCCAAGGAAATGCAGCTATCTTCTGGGTATAGGAATTCTTATCCGTATCTAAAGACAGCCCAATAATCTGTATATTTTTCGCTTTTAAATCGTTGTATTTTGCCAGAAGCTGAGGCATCTCACTTTCGCAGTGAGAACATGTGGATGACCAGAAAACAATTACTTTCTTATCAGCTTTCACATCATACAGTGATTTTGCAGTTGTATTGGCCGGTGACTGGAACTTAACATTGGGAAATGCTGCCCCAATCTCCACGTTAGCATTAGATTTTAAAGTTGTCGCCAACCTTTCAGTGATGGTACATTTAAGGTTTTTTGCAAGCGTAAGATATTTGGTTTTGAGCTCTGCCATATCGTAGACATCAAAAATATCAATCAGCTCCGACAAAACAGTCTGTCCTCTGGGTGTTTCGACTTTTAAACGGTCTAAAAGAGTGTCTACTGAGCCTGCAACATTTGTATTCCCTCCTGAATTAAGATAGGAAACCAAAACAGGCCTTAAAAGCGAAGAAGATTCAAGCATATCATTGGATTTATCCAGAAAGTTGACAATATCATCCTGGCTGACTTTTTTAGCAGGATCTGTAGAATTAGACAGAAATTTATTATAGTTAGTATTATAATAAGAAATAAATGGATGTTGGGCCGCATCAATACTGTTGCTCATTCCGGAAAGTCTTTCTATCTCACTTTTCAGCGCTTTTCCGAACTCAGTATTATCCTTATAATATTCTTTGATCTGTGCCAATGCCGGAAGGATAAGTTCTTTTTTCTGGGAACCTTCCTGCTGCTTGCTCATCAGATCATTAACTTCATCAAGATAGGTAACATCTTTGAGCTTATTATTCTGAACGTCCATTTTAATACTTACATTTTTATTTTCCGAAACAAAGCTTACCGCATTATTTGAGGCCGGAAAATACACCTTCATCATTCCCATATAATGGTTTGGATATTTGAAGGTCCATGTATTATTCTTGTTCTGTTCTTTGGTAACGATTATATCTTTCGAACCGTTTAGTGTATATAGAATGGCATCCTGATCTTTGAATTCTGCAGGAGCCTGAATTGTAACAGTAAACTGGGCCTGCAAAGAAAATGCAGCTAGTACTGCAGATAATATATAAATCTTTTTCATAGAGTAAAAATAAAAAAACTCCCTGACTAATCAGAGAGTTTAATGCTATTTTAATAAAATTTTAGGCTTTTTGGCTCTTCAATTTCTTTGTATAGAATAAAATAAGTGCAATGGCAACTACAGACAGTACATAAACATACATGTCAATAGGTGAGGCTGCTGCTCCGGGTCCTACCCCGCCGGTACCTCCATCTTCCGGCGCTGGTGGTATTTCATCAGCCGCCTTGACCAGTAGGGCACCAAAAAAGAAAAGAGCAAGTACTAGTTTATTAATAGTTTTCATAATATTTATTTTAAGATTTTAGTGTTAACAGTTTCTCCTTTATCAGAAACAATTTTTACAACATAAGAATTTTTAATTGCTCCATTAAGCTCAATTACGAAATCCGTAGATGTATCAACTGCTTTTTTAGAGATAACCAGTTTACCGCTCATATCATAAACTTCAATATCTGCTTTTTTCCAGTTTGGATCGAATCTAACAATGTAGTTGGTAATTTCTGGATTGTATACCACCATTGTTCTTGAAGGTGTAGCAACTGTTTCTTTTGCAGCTAATACCACATTACTTGGCTCACCATAATATAAATCATAAGATGCAACAGCATTAGGTGCGATACCATTCTGTGTTGCTGGCTGTACAGTACCGTTTGATGCTTTATAGTAAAAGCCGATACCTGCAGATAACAAGTGAGTTCCCGCTGGAACCAACTCTCCATTTTCTCTTATTTCAAATTTGTAAGACTTTACTTTACCTGTATCATAATTTACAAGTTTAACATTCTTACCTTGAAAGTTACTTTCATTGGCTTCATTAATGTATAACCAATATTTTGACGTATAGTTTGTATCATAACCACCAGTCAAGGCCTCTTCAAATGTACCGATGATGTTTTTTCCTGCCGTTGCCTGAACTGTAGTTGCTACAGAAGTCTGATGACCCGTAACAGCATTAGGTGAAACTACATAATAAGTTCTTGCAACTTCATTCCCTGAGGCATCTAGCCCAATTACTCCAAGTTGTTTTATTGTACCATCGATGCTTTTTGCTCCATTTCTTGCTGCAGTAACACTGTAATCAGTAGTTGCAGCTCTAACAGTAGAGCTAAATCTTCTTAGAGTATTAAAATTTAATGTCTGGGAAGAATTATCTCTCAACTTCAGAACAAAAGTTTGCATTGGCCTGATGATCATACCAACATCTCCAACCGGAACTCCATTTACATCATAAGTCTGAATCAATGCTCCAGTACTATAAGCATTCCCTTGCGAGCCTACAACTACAGTTCCCGGGTCATATCTTACACCCCAAATATTGCTAATGTAGTTTCCGTCATTAACTGCACCAACGCCTCCAGGCTCTTGCTGACCTATTCTTGATAAATCAAGGTTAGTTAGGAAAGGGTTTCCAAACTGGTAGATGTTCTTACCATAAGTAAGAGTCCAAGGAGTAATTGTAGTTTCAAACTGATCCTGCAAATAAGTGTTGTACCTTTCATTGTATCCGTTGATAGCAGTACCACCTGTCCCAAAATTAACATTCCCTGCATTTTGAAGAGTTGCAGCAGAAGCAAATGTTGCATAAGGGCGACCATTAATAGTGTGCATAGCACTACTTACATCTAAGTTGTTATTGTTAGATCCAAGCATGTAGTACGCAGAACCATCACTGGTTGTAGCGGATAAATTCGGATAATGATCAGCAACAGCTGCAGTATTGTTCCATTTTAAAATTTCGTTTTGGCTTCTTCTTACAGTGCCAAACGTTTTACCCAACTCAGTGGATAAAGTACTCATGGTTTTACTAAAGAAAGGTAAACCAACTTGTTGATAATAATTTCCAGTACCATTCTTTTTGGTTCTGAATTCCTTACTTACGATTCCAGTAATCTGTCCTTGGCTTAAGCCTTCAACATATAGCTGTCCGTAAGTAGACACATCGTCAGTAGCTGTGGGAGTATTAAGTCTTAAAATGATATTTCCGCCGTCGGTTTTATCTGCACCGGCAGCATCAATTGTTTTAAAAGCATCTCCAGATACACCTACAACCATAACGTTTCCGTGCACATCCAAAAGGCCATTTCCTTTTGTTTGTACACCTCCACCGCTATAAACTAGGGTACCTTCGCTTACATACATATTAGCATTAGTGTCAACATGACATAGTATCTGCGCCTGAACAGAGTAACTAATTGCTAAAAGACCTATAGCAAATAAACTTTTTCTCATTGTATAAATTATTTGTGTGTTAATACAATCTTCACCCGCAAAGGTAAGATTTTTTTTTAAAGAAAAAAAAATATTTTATTTATTAACAAAAATATTATCTTCCGTTAATATAATTTCTTTCTCTTCACCTATTGAAAACATATAGTCCTCCAGTACTTTTTCAGTTGTTCCTCTTAAGCCTCTGGCGCCCAATCCTTTTTCGATAGTCTCTTCTACGATCTTTTCAATAGCACCGTCGGTGAATACCAAATTCGTGCCATCCATTTTAAAAAGTTCCACAAACTGATTGATGATCGAGTTCTTAGGTTCTTTCATGATTCTTACCATGGTCTCTTTAGTGAGCTTATCAAGGTAAGTAATGATCGGAAATCTCCCTAAAAGTTCCGGAATTAAACCGAAAGAACGAAGATCAATTGCGTTAATATGTGTCAGTACATATTCATCTTCATCAGTCTTGTTGATTTTTTCTGAGCTGAATCCTATGGCCTGCTTATTCATTCTTCTTTCGATGATTTCTTTGATCCCGTCAAAAGCACCTCCGGCAATAAACAGGATATTCTGGGTATTTACCTGGATATATTTCTGATCCGGGTGTTTTCTTCCTCCCTGAGGCGGAACATTCACAATACTTCCTTCCAGAAGCTTCAGCAGTCCCTGCTGTACACCTTCTCCGGAAACGTCTCTTGTAATACTTGGATTATCTGATTTTCTTGCAATTTTATCGATCTCATCAATAAATACAATTCCTCTCTCTGCCTTTTCTACATCATAATCTGCAACCATAAGAAGTCTTGAAAGAATACTTTCCACATCTTCCCCTACATAACCGGCTTCCGTAAGAATAGTAGCATCTACGATACAGAAAGGAACGTTAAGTTCTCTTGCAATAGTTTTTGCCAGAAGAGTTTTTCCTGTACCGGTTTCGCCTATCATAATGATATTCGATTTTTCCAGTTCTACTTCTCTGTTTTCATCCTGCGCGTGAAGCAGTCTTTTATAATGGTTGTATACCGCGATCGAAAGCTGCTTTTTGGCCTGATCCTGCCCAATCACATATTGGTTAAGGAATTCTTTGATCTCTTTCGGTTTCTTGAGTTCGTCTATATTTGCAGCAGGAGAAACTCCTGTTTTAGCAACACTGTCTTTTACAATAACATGCGCCTGTTCGATGCAGTTCTCGCAGATAAAGCCACTTTGCCCGGAAATAAGCATCTGTACTTCATTTCTTTTTCTGCCGCAGAAAGAACACTGATTTGAATTCATACTATATAATATATTTTAAAGAAAATCGTAAAAAATTTCTTTTTTACGATTTTATGCTTTTAAGAATTAATAATTGAGTTTTGGATCTCTTTATATTCTTCGTCTGTTAATTTAAGTCTTTCATTTCTGAAGTTCATGTCTTCCATCTTGTTTAAAGGAATAAGATGGATGTGTGCATGGGGCACTTCAAGCCCTACTACAGCTACTCCCACTCTCACGCAGGGAACAGCATTTTTAATTTTTTTGGCGACCTGCTGGGCAAATCCCCAAAGGTTTTTATATTCGTCACTTTCCAGATCAAAGATCAGATCAACTTCTTTCTTAGGAATTACCAGGGTGTGTCCTTTCACCAAAGGCATGGCATCAAGGAATGCTATGAAATTATCATCCTCGGCGATTTTGTATGAGGGAATTTCACCATTGATGATCTTTGTGAATATACTGCTCATTTTTTATAGAAGTTAGAGGTTAGAGGTTAGAAATTAGAAGTTTGATTCCGGTTATACTTACTAAGATTATAAGGTGATGTCTAATACTTCAAAAGACAGTTTGTTTCCGTTTGGCAATGTAATATCTGCCGTTTCGCCTATTACTTTTCCAAGTAATCCTTTTGCGATCGGTGTATTCACAGAAATTCTTCCTGTTTTAAGGTCGCTTTCATTATCCGGTACCAGCGTAAACACCTGCTCCTGATTCGTTGCATTGTTTTTAAGCTTTACGGTGGTAAGGATTGAAACCTTTGAAGTATCTAATTGACTTTCATCTATGATCTTGGAAGTTGCGATAATATCTTTCAGCTTGGAAATTCTCATTTCAAGCATTCCCTGAGCCTCTTTAGCCGCATCATATTCAGCATTTTCAGATAAATCTCCTTTATCTCTTGCTTCTGCGATTTGCTGGGTAATTTTTGGTCTTTCTACAGTTTCTAACTGTTCCAGCTCAGCTTTCATTTTCTCTTGTCCCTCCTTTGTTACATAGCTTGCCATAATTTTCAAAATTTAGGTTTGGTATAAAAAAATAATCCGACATTTGCCGGACAATGTTTTACGTGTTATAATCGTTTAACTTTTACAAATATATAAAAATTTAAATTGAAATGAAAAAAACTTTTTCAATCCTATCTATTTTAACGTTACTGATTTTCAGTAATTTAACTATAAACTCATGTGGAAGCAGAGAAGATACTGTGAGCTGTTTCCCAAACAATCCTGTTAACGTAACCTTAAATCTCAATCTGCCCGCTTATAACAATCTTAACTACGACGGAGGCTGGATTTATGTAAACGAACAGCAGGCCGGAACAAGAGGACTGATCGTAGTACGTGTCGGAAATGATTTCAAAGCTTATGACAGAAATGCCCCACACCTCTGCCCTGATGCCAATACCACTCTTGAGGTCAAAGATGAAATCAGTATTTTATGTCCTAAGGATAACACCCGATGGATACTGAGAACAGGCGAGCCACAGTCAGGTTCTGCCACTTCCCTGCCCCCTAAAACATATCCTTCCAATTATGATCCTTCCACCAAAAATTTAAACATTTATTACTAGAAATGAAGATCGTTATACAAAGGGTTTCTGAGGCTCATGTAAAGGTAGATGGAAAAATCGTCGGCGAGATTGGAAAAGGGCTCATGATTCTTACCGGGATTGACGAAAATGATGAAAAAGCGGATGCAGACTGGCTTGTCCAGAAGATCTTAAATCTAAGAATTTTCGGTGATGAAGGTGACAAACTTAATCTTTCAGTAAAGGACATCTCAGGAGAAATTCTTTGCATCAGCCAATTTACATTAATTGCAGATTACAAAAAAGGCAACCGTCCTTCTTTCATTAAAGCAGCAAAACCGGATAAAGCGATTCCTCTTTTCGATTATTTCAAAGAGGAACTTGCCCGATCAGGATTAAAAACCGAAAGCGGGATTTTCGGTGCAGATATGAAAGTTTCCCTGATCAATGACGGACCTGTAACGATTGTTATGGATTCGATTACGAAAAGCTGAAATAGAATATGTAGGCTAAAAAATCAAATCATTTTATAATTTCACAAAAAAGTGATTAATATTTCTCATTAAAATTATATATTTGGTTAACAACCATTTAATATCATATTATGAGAACAAAAATTAGACTTTTCACATTATTATTTTTTATCTTTTTCTTTTCTTTCGGCCAGAAAAATGATAAGCTGAGCACTAACATTTATGTGTGTTTTTCAAAAGATATTCATTCTGAGAAAATAGCACTTGACAAAAATCCGGCATTAGCAGAATTTGTTAAAACAAACGAAATTTCATTCGTTAATGATCTTGGCTTCAGCGACACAAAGCTTGATGAAATGATTAAAAACAGCAGAGCAAACGGCAATTCGGGTGAATCTGTTGAAAAACTGAAGCGTATTTTTAAGGTGAACCTGCCTTTACACACTAATGAGGAAGCCGAACAACTGGCACGCACCCTTGAAAAATTTCCGGAGGTAGAATACGTTTCCGTAATGAGCAGCACTCCTATCGAGCCGCCATTCGTGAAAGCATTTGTCACTACTCCCGATTTGGAAAGCCTTCAGACTTACCTCAACGACAATCCGGGAATCAATGCAAAATATGCATGGTCCAGAGGAATTACAGGCCAGAATATTCGTATTCGTGATGTGGAATATGGCTTTTACAAGACACACGAAATGCTTTCTAACCAAAATTCTATTCAGCTGGAGCCGGGATATTCACCCAATTCGGGATTATCCGGTAACAATTACCGCGACCACGGAACTGCTGTAGTCAGTATTTTAGGTTCTGTAAAAGATAATATAGGGCTTTCCGGTGGAGCTTACAGTGCTTCTGAGATCAAAGGGTATATGGAATGGACGACTGTAGGTTACAACAGGGCTGCTGCGGTAAGCAGATCGATCAATGCATCACAGGCCGGTGATATTATTTTATATGAAATGCAGACAGGCGGAAAAGATGGCCAGTATTGCCCGGCTGAATATGACAGTGTGATCTGGGACTTGACCAAAGCAGCGACAGATTCAGGAATTATCATTATTGCAGCAGCAGGAAACGGAAATCAGAATCTGGATGATCCTTTTTATGCCACTTATAATGCAAGAGGAAACAGCGGAGCGATCATTGTAGGAGCCGGTTCTCCTAATACTACCCATTCCAAGCTAAGCTTCAGCACATATGGAAACAGAGTGGATGTACAGGGTTGGGGAAGCAGTGTTTTAGCAGCTGGATATGGCTCGTATCAAAAATATGACAACGATAATAACAGAACTTACAATTATTTTAGCGGAACAAGCTCTGCTACTCCTGTTGTGGCATCTGCAGCTACTTTAATCCAGTCTTATTACCGCCAGGCAACAGGTCAGTATTTAAGTCCGGCTGCTATGAAGAATCTTTTAATATCTACGGGAATTCCTCAGGGCGGTACTGTTGCTGGCCAGAAAATAGGACCTCTTCCTAATGTAAAAAATGCCATATTACAATTGGAAAGCAGCCTCTTTGCAAAGAAAAGAGAGATCCCACTTCCTTTAGAAATAAAGATTTATCCTAATCCCGTTATCAACTATGTTACTATTCATGGCAGTGAAGGTAAAAAACTGAATTTTGAGATTATTAATATGTACGGACAAACCGTTGCAAAAGGCACGGCGGCATCTGACGAAAAAATCAATACTTCCGGTCTGGCGGCAGGTCAGTATATCATCAATATCACTGAAGGGCCAAGAAGAGTGGTTGAGAAATTCACTAAATTGTAATACAGCTAATGATATTTAAAAGCAATCAGGCCGCCTATTTTCTGGGCCGTTTTGTTATTATTTAAAATAGCTAAATATATGTATCTTGCTTTCTTTTAATTTAAAATAAAAAATGAACGGAGAAAAAGATTTGGCAAAGCTTTTAAAAAGCATGAAGCCTAAACACAATCCCGGTGATTATGTTTTTTGTACGCTGAAGAATGTAGAGAAATTTGACCTGACGAACGTTGAAATGTTCTTTAAAGAAGACGAGGGATTTACCATTATCATTAAAAAAGAGATTGCAGACAGGTTACACCTCGAATATTCTGTTATTATGTCGTGGATAACACTGACTGTACATTCTTCTCTGGAAGCAGTAGGATTAACGGCTGCTTTTTCAAAGGCTCTTTCTGAAAATGACATAAGCTGTAATGTGATAGCTGCTTATTATCACGACCATATTTTCATCAATAAAAAAGATACCGAAAAGGCCATTGAAGTGCTCACAAAACTGTCAGAATAAACCTGATGTATAAAAAATACAATTAACAACAAAAAGGCTGCCTTTTCAGACAACCTCTTATTTCTTTGCACAAAAAATTACTGCGCAGGAACGCTGTTGAAATTAAGTGCTATTTTAAGCGTCATATCAGAACTTGTCTGATTTTTCAGTTCATATACTGTTCTTACCGTAAGACCGGTGCTTTTCACCACCTCATCCAGATATCCCGTATCATTAAGGTCCAGGTTTAAGCTGGAAGAATCTGTTGTTATATTAGAACGTGATGCTATAAGCTTTTCGCCTGTTCCGTTGGAAGATACATAGACTTTCACAGATTTCAGCGCACTCAGATTTCCGCCTGAAGGTGAAGCTACAGAAATTTTGGCATCGGAGATTCTTACATCTTTAATCTTCGCATTATTATTTCCTCCAAACCATGTCTGTACATTGGTGGCCGTAGCCGTAGATGAGACTTCTTTATTGGCAGGCACTCCCGTAGAAACCAAAACATTGGTTGTATAAGGGAATGTATTCTGAACCAGTGACTGTACAGTTCCACAGCTTATTACTACTGCTGAAACTGCCGCTGTCATTAAAAATATATTTTTCATAATTTTAAACTTTAGTATTGATATTGAGTTTGCAGAAATTATACCAAAATGGTCAATCTTACTCAACACTTACATTAAAACCTCCTTTCGTGTTTCCGGAAGCCATATTGCTTTTGCCTATGATCAGCCATACTTCTCCTTTTCCTTTGGTTTCATAGGTGATTTCTCTTCCGAAAGGCCCGTCATAATCTCCGTTTGGAAGTCTGATCTGGTTGAACCTGATATTAAAGTCTTTTTCATTGGTCGAAATTTTCGCTTTAATATTGGGCTTATCATAATGGGTCAGTTTTAAAATCAGCTCCTGACCGTCTTTTGTAAATTCTTCTCCCAATGTAAAAGGAAGCTGCGATGCATCTGCCGTTCTTATAATCTGGCCTTCTTTTTCGCTTCTCATCACGCCTTTACGGAGTACTTCTTTAGTCACGGGAGCATTGTTAATGATTGAATCTTTCTTTCTAAGGGCAGCAGAATCTTCTTTCCCGGTAGAATCCGGCATTTCTGTGACGATAGCAGAATCTCTGGCCGGAGTTTCTGTTACAGCAGGTTCTTTTTTACATGAAATAATAATCAATGGAATTAACAATAAGGATTTTTTCATAATAATTACTCTTTTAATGTTTCAAAGTAAAGAATCTTGGAAAGGAAAGGTTTGGATTTTTCTTGTTCGGCTTTTTCCAGTACTTTCTTTTTAAGCTGCAGATCATTTTTTTCTTCCGCATACTTCAACAGTCCTCTTTCACTGAAGTTGATTTGTTCAAAATGATAGTTTACTGCAAAATCTTTACGTTTCATATTCTGGGAGGTAATAATTCCGCCCCAGTTCACATAACTGCATGCTAAAATTGTTCCATAAAAATACCAGATCATTGTATTGAAGAGGAATACATTTCTTTTTTTCTTCTGAATTTTAATAAAGGTAAGAGCCAGCCCGATGAGTGCCAGCAGGAGAAAAGCAAATACACCCAGTCTTTTGTAAGTCAATCCGTAACTGATAATATATTCGTAGTTTTTCAATGCGGCAGAAAATACAAGAATGGCATTCAGAATGATCCAGAGCCTGGCCAGAAGCTTCATCAACTTCGCTTTAGGATCAAAATTAAATCCGGATTTAAAATAGAACATGATCACCAATACAGCCATAATGATCGACATGATCACAGCATTGACTCTTTCATGGGTTTCTTCTGAAAGCTGAACGGGAGTTTTTGAAATTTCATAAAACTGCTCATAATTGTAAGTGATAATAAAAAATATGAGTAAAATATTCAGGCAAAAGAAAGAGATGACCCCACTGGTTCTTTCTGCATCCAGATCAAGAAAGGAATACGTTGATTTCTGCACCTTATCATTATCCGAAAAGTCATCATCCAGCAGGGAGTTCTTTTGGTATATCAATCTATCCACCGTATAGTTCCAGTAATTGAAAGCAATAAAAAAGCCCAAAACGGTAAGTGCCAATACCTGCCAAATATTAATATCCAACTCATAATCTCTGAAAACAGCCGCAAAGTGGTCACTTCCCACAGAATAAATTCCGAAAAATACAGAGATAAACAATAGAGGAATAATAATAAATGCTAAAGTTTTCTGCCATACACCGGAAATATTCTTTTTCGGCAGCCATGAATCAAAGTTGAAAAACCGGAAAATGGAAGTAAAACTGTTGATGATAAATACAGGAATAAGGAAAAGTATTTTCAGCTTTCTGTTTTTTGAGCGATAGCCTAATAACAGAAGGGAACTTACAACCGCCAGAAGGGACGGAAAGTCTCTGAACCATGCAAAAGCGAAACTTGACAGGATACTTGTAACAAAAAGTATCAGAAAAGTTCTTGTCCTGTTTCTCTCCGGAGTTTTGAACAGGGTCAGCACTGCGTAAACGATCCCTAGAATACCAAGATTCAGTCCGATGTCCTGATCGTAGAAGACAATGACAAACAAAGCGGCTGTAAGAAATATATGATGATGTGTTTTCATGATGGAAAGATTTAAGAATTTAAAAATTGAATGATTTAAAGATTTAAACCAATAATAAAGAATAAGATTGTAGGACATTAAGATGAATGAGATTCAGAAATGTATTTCTGTAATTTTTCCTAGCTATTCATTAATAAAATACCGGTGTTTCTTTCTGCTGGATATAATCTTTCAGATGATCGAAATTCTGCCACAGCAGACTTTCAAAGTCCCAGTGATAAAATGGTCTCATGCTCTGTCCTTTTCTGTAGGCTTTCATATATAGTTTCATGTATTCCGGAAGAATAAATGTTCCCAATACAACCGCTGCCAGGAGATGTGCATTGAGCTTGCCGTTTCCAAGGAGAAGATACTGCATGGCGATCTCGTCTTCAAATTGGGTTCCGCATCCGGTGATCAGGTGGTGCACGTCATGATTTTCCATTTTGGGAATCATTGAGAATCCATGCTTCTTATAAAATTCACCCAGTTTTCTTCCGAGAGAATCTTCCTGAAATTTCAGCAGCTGTTCTTCATTAAACTGCCATTGTCTTTTTTTCTTTTTAAAATATTTTCTGTAAAGTTTCTGGGTTTTATCATAAACAAAAAGCAGAAATTGAACACGTACTTTTTTCATAATATATTTTTTAGATTATATTAGTTCCTATTACAGCATAAAGAATGGCTATAGGAATATTGATCATAAGAATACCTATAGCTCTAAGACATATATTAAGTTTAGATTGACAGGCAATTCCATAAATTACTAATCCCAGCACAGCAAGAAGATTTAAAGCAGTTCCGAAAATAAGAAGAAGATAGCCTCCTATTGCAAAGTCCACATGATTTGTAGTTACATAGCCGAAAAGGCAGATATTTCCGAGCAGGAAGCATAATCCGAAAATATATTTTCCAATGTTTATTATTTGATGATCTTTCATCGATATTGTATTTTTAAGCTTGAGTTAAAGTAAAGACGGTAATTTCCGGACGTACCATAAATCTTATCTGAAAAGAATGGCCAATAGCCCGGTTGATGTACAGCATCCTTCCGTCCTGAAGGTCTATTTCCCCTGATATATACTTTTTATTTTCAACAGGAAGTATCGGAGTGATAACGCCTGGAATCCTGCACTGCCCTCCATGAGTATGTCCGCTCAAGATCCAGCCCTGATACCCGTTCCATATATCTCTGTCGCAGGCATCCGGATTATGGCAGAGTATAATATTGGCTAATGATGGGTCATAATCATTCATTATTTGCTCCGGTTGGAAATTAGGTGACCACAGATCTTCAAATCCTATAAAATTCAGTCCGTGGCTTTCTTCACTGCTGTTTTTAAGCATACTGATTCCAAAATCCCTGAGAATTTGACAGATATTTTCTGAGCAAATAATATCTTCCCAGTTTTCTCCGTAGTCATGGTTTCCGAGTATTCCGAAGGTTGCCAGCTTTCCGTAGACTGCCTGTTTCATTACTTTCTTCAGATCTTCCTGCTCTTCTGCAGTTCCGTGGTTCACGAAATCTCCCGTGTAGACTACAAAATCCGGATTAAACTGTTGCGCTTTTTGAAAAGATTCGATCAGAAAATTCCAGTCGAAACGGTCTCCGACATGCAGGTCTGATATCTGCATCAGGATTTTTCCTTCCAAAAATTTGGGCAGATTCTTTATGGGTAACTTTCTCTGAACAAATTCTACCCAGAAAGGTTCTACCTGCCACGAATACAGAAAAGGAAACGCTCCCACTGCTGAAAGCTGAAAAAGCCGCTTGAGAAAATGCTTTCTTGTCATTGCTTTGATTCAGTTACAGTTAATTTCCGGCGAAAGGAGTTCCGAAAACACCTACTGCCAATTCTGCCCAGACAAGCAACAGCAGTATAAGAACGGCACCGCCTAACAGAATTTTGTACGTCTTGTTTTTAACAATCCGCTGAATCAAATCGATGATAAAAGCTGTTCCAAAAAGCAGAACAGCACCGATTACAAAATCACCCGGTGACCAGTCGAATTCCTGAGAGAAAATATTTCCCAATAGCGGAATACATAATAAAACTGCTGGTGTAGCGTAAATAAGGATTGTTTTCTGTTTTAGTGTCATCATTTTTTAATTTTAAATTTATAAAGTACTTTGTATTTCAAAGTTAATTTTTAAAAAAAATACAGCTTCTATCTTGCCAATAATTTTTCAAGCGCATCCAAATGTTCATTAAAAGCCTGTCTTCCACTTTGTGTAACACGATAGGACGTTTTCGGCTTTTTACCTACGAACTCTTTTTTTACTTCTATATATCCGGCTTTCTCCAAAGCATTGCTGTGGCTCGCCAAGTTCCCGTCTGTGATCTCTAAAATCCCTTTCATTTCAGAAAAATCAACCCAGTCGTTTACCATAAGAACGGACATTATGCCCAATCTCACACGGCTTTCGAATTCTTTATTGAGCTGATGTATCTTTATCATAATAAGTCGCTAACTGCAGTTTTAGAGAAGCTGTTCCCGGAAAAGCTGCAAATTTAATCTTTATTTATATTTTTTATGCATGATCAAACCATACACAATATGTAAAATCCCAAAACCGATGGCCCAAAACACAAGGCCCCATCCTAAGAAGAAAAGAGAAAACAATCCCAGAACAATCTGACAATATCCTAAATATTTAATATCCGTTAAGGTATATCGTTCTGCACTGACCAGAGCAATTCCATAAAATATTAATGTAGCTGGCGCAATCCATACAAATAAATGATGGAAAAGAAGGGCCAGGCAAAATATTCCGCCAGTTACTAAAGGAACAGCAAAAGTTAACAATAATCGCTTGGTTGTACCATCCCAAATCTTCAGGCCTTTCTTTTTGCTTTTATTGGCAGTGAAAATATATCCGCTGAGTAGGGCTGTCAGTAAAATTACTGCTCCTACCATTACCAGCTCTCTGACCAATGCCGGACCAAAGAAATTCCTGTCACCATCGAAGTAATCAATTCCTTCTCTTTGGAAAATAAAATAAACATATCCTGCACCGATCAGTGCAGCCAAACCGGCAAAAACTCCGGACAGTCCACTCAAAGAAATAAATCGGGAAGACCGCTCCATCATGGAACGGATATGTGACAAGTCTTCGTGATAGTTTTTAGAATCCATAAAAAGAACTTTGAATTACAAAGTTATAATTTATTTTCAAACTTCCAATTATTTTTTTACATTTTAATGATAATTTTTACACATCAAATACAATACAATTCTTAAAGGGAAAAGTTTATTCCCGTTATCAAGCAGGAACAAAAGTAGAGATTACCTATTTGAAATACGGTAAAAAGCTGCTTTCTGTTTGGGAGTTGTAATTACTCTACTTGCCTCTTCAAATCCAAAATTCTTAAGCCTTACTCAAAATTCATTTCTTTAACTGAGGAATTTTATCGGCGTATACTATTTCGCAAGCAATAATGCACATTAAATTGATTAAAGTGAAAAATTTACGTCAAAATACATCATTTAACTAAAATTATTCAAAATAACGCACGAAAAAATTACCTTCATTAATTATTTAACATTATATATTTAATAATTAACAAAAATTTAAGATTTTAGACAAAATACCATTGCAGTTTTAAAAAAAAATAACATATTTGTATAAAATATTTATTAAATTATGTTAATATGAATGTTAAACTAAAAATTATATCTACTGCAGTAGTTTTTTTTACGGCCCAGGCTGTAACTGCGCAGAAAGATTCGACAAAGACTAAAGACATTGATGAAGTAATAATTGTTGCCTATGGTAAACAGAAAAAAGGGACCATTACCGGATCAAATATTCAGGTAGACGCAGCAAAAATTGAAAATCGTCCTATTTCCAATGTTTTACAGGCATTGGATGGGGCTGGAGCAGGTATTCAGATTGCTGCAGGTACAGGCCAGCCAGGTGAAGGTTCATCAATAAGAATCAGAGGGACAGGCTCTTACCTTGTTTCAAATGAGCCACTTTTAATTGTTGATGGAGTTCCTTTTCCTGGAAACTTAAATTCATTGAATCCTAATGATATTGAGAGTTTAAATGTACTAAAAGATGCATCATCTACGGCTCTATACGGTTCTAGTGCAGCCAATGGAGTTATTATGGTAACAACTAAGAGAGGTAAAAAAAATTCATCAAGATTTACTCTTAATTCCAATACGGGTATCGTAAGCAGATTTGTACAGGAATATGACAGAGTAGGAGCAGCAGATTATTATGTACTTGCATGGGAGGCAATGCGTAACGGCAGAAGGATTACAAACCCTAATGAAACTCTTGCTGCCTCAAACGCATGGGCAAGTACTAACTTAATTTCCGGAAACCTAAGGACCAATGTCTATGATGTACCAAATGCCCAGCTAGTTACTGATGGAATACTTAATCCTTCGGCAAAGCTGCGTTACAATGATTTTGACTGGGCCGACCCTTTAATAGGTGTAGGCATAAGGCAAGACCATAGTATCAGTTTTTCAGGTGGAAATGATAAAACCACATTGTACAGTTCATTAGGCTATACCAATGAACAAGGATATATTGTAAAATCAAGTTTTGAACGTCTTAATTTAAGGATCAATGCAGATTCACAGGTTAGAGACTGGTTTAAAATTGGAACCAGCTTAAATGGTGTTATTACGAGCCAAGGTTTAGCAGTTAATGGAGCAGACAACAATTCTGCTTATATAAATCCTTATGCATGGACGCGTGGTATGGGACCCATTTATAGCCCATATCAACATGACCCTGTTACGGGAGAGAGACTGTATGATGTAAATGGAGAGGTTCTTTATGATAATGGTTCTTTACGCGGTGTTGATGCTGCTGCAGGTAGAAATGTTATATGGGAAACATTACTAAATGATGACAGAACCAATTCATACAACCTTCAGTCTAATGTATATGCAGAGTTTAAACTTTTACCGGAATTGATGCTCCGAACCAATGCAGCATATAATTTTAGAGGAACATTAAATAAAACATATGGAAACAGGCTTATCGGGGATGCTTTAGGAATTGGTTCTGCTTCCAGAACAATGTATCTGACCAGAGATTTTACCTGGAACCAGGTATTAACTTATAATAAAAAATTAGGAGGCCATGATGTAACCGTTCTTGCAGGACATGAAAATTTTGATTATAAGCAAGACTACTTATATGGTTATAAACGAAATCAGGTACTGGATAATTTCTACGAATTAGGAAACTTTGTAGATAACAATACCCTTACTTCACATCTTAGAGAAAGAGCTAAAGAAAGCTGGTTTACAAGATTAAACTATAATTACAATGAAAAGTATCTTTTAGAGGGCTCAGTAAGATGGGATGGATCTTCCCGTTTTGCCACAGATGTAAGATGGCAGTCATTCTGGTCAGCAGGTGCCGGATGGGTAATTTCAAAAGAGAACTTCCTGCAGGATAATAAATTCGTTAATTTCTTGAAGCTAAGAGGGTCTTACGGAGAAGTAGGTAATGATGCTTTGGATACTAATTATGCCTATCAAACCTTATTTGATTTTGGCTACAATAATGGTTTAGAGCCAGGAATATTGCTTACTACTGTAGGTGATCCATTAATTACCTGGGAAACCAAGGCTCAATCTGATATTGCCTTAGAATTTGAATTATTTAATAAAAGAGTACGCGGTACTGTAGAATACTATAATTCTGAAACAAAAGAGTTAATATTTCCTTTTCAACCTCCTGTCAATGCAGGTATTCCCAACAATAGTATTGACAGAAATGTGGGTAATCTGGTCAATAAAGGATATGAAATCACATTGAGCGCAGATATTATCAAGAATCAAAACCTGAAATGGACAGTATCAGCCTACGGAACATCTTATAAGAATGAGATTACTGCCATTTCGCAAGATGAGTTTATCACTGGTACTAAAAAACTAATGAAAGGTAAAGACTTATATGCCTTTTGGTTAAGATCATGGTACGGAGTAGACCCTTCTGATGGTGCCCCTCTATTTGTTTTAGATCAGAATTTATTCCCTGCCACTACAGCAGCAGATGTAAGAACGGTAAACGGAGTTTTGGTTACCACTAATCAGAATAAAGCTAAATATGATTACCACGGGTCTGCGATTCCTGATTTCTTTGGAAATTTTTCAACAACATTTAATTTCAAAAACTGGGAACTTTCCGCATCCTTTAATTATCAGTTTGGAGGGAAAATATATGATACTAACTATGCCGGTTTAATGGATGCTTTTCCTCAGGGCGGAGCATCACATACTGATATTTATAACCGATGGACTACTCCCGGACAGATCACTGATGTACCCGCTCTAAACTCATCAACAGTGGCTGCTTCAAATGCTGCTTCATCAAGATGGCTAGTGGATGCCAGTTATGTACTCTTGAGAAATGCCTCAATAGGCTATAGCTTTAATCCTGATATTATAAAAAGCGTAGGAGTAAGCAGTTTAAAATTGTTCTTGAGTGGAGAAAACCTTTGGGTTGCCAGCAAAAGAAAAGGTTTGGAACCCTACTCTACATTTAATGGTACAGTCTCTAACAGGTATTCACCTTCCAGAATTATTACTTTCGGTTTAAGTACAACTTTTTAAAATTATCAAAATGAAATTCATTAAAAATAAAGCGCTTCTAATTTCCGGTCTTTCCATGTTAAGCATTCTATCATCATGTGAAAGAGATGATCTGGAGAAAGATCCAACTACCGCAGCAAGTGAGCTTTTGGTAACTTCCAGTTTGGATAACTTAAATATTGCCATTAATGGTATGCATAGAAATATGTACTACAGACAAAACAGTAGCCAGGGGCAGAACGGGGCTACCGGAGTAATGATTTATATGGATGTAATGGGAGATGACTTGGTTTTTCCTACTACAGGTAACGGATGGTTTGTAACCACTCTGCGATGGCTGGATAATGCTAATGCCACTTCTGCAAATTTATTTTATCCATATGATTTTTTCTATGGACAGATAAGAATTGCAAATATTATCATAAAAGCAGCTCCTAATGTTACAGGAGATCAGGCACTGAAAGACAAGGTAATGGGTGAAGCTCATGCTTTCAGGGCATATTGCTATTTTATGCTTGCCCAAATTTATGCAAAAAGATACGTAGAGGGAACAACGAATTCGCAACCCGGAGTACCACTTAGGCTGGATGATTCTTTCAATCCTATTCCAAGAGCATCTTTAGAAGAGGTTTATACTTCAATAAATTCAGATTTGGCACAGGCTTATACTTATTTAAACGGTAAAACAAGGTCGGATAAATCTCACTTCAATGCGAATGTTGTAAGAGGATTAATGGCTAGAGTGGCTTTAGTACAAGGGAAATATGCTAACGCAGCTCTATACGCAAAAGAAGCAAGACAGGGGTTTACATTGATGAACAATACTCAGTATAAATCAGGCTTCAATAGTTATTCTAATTCAGAATGGGTTTGGGGCTACAAACCAATTGATGCCACAACCGACTTTTTTGGAAATTTTATGGGTTATATGTCCAGAAATTATAATTCAACACAAATTAGACAGGCTCCTAAAGTTGTCAATAATTTATTATATGCGCAGTTTCCGGCCACTGATGTGAGAACACAGGTTATTGATCCTACTGGATTACATACGACACTTTCATTACCTTCTACCTACAGCAAATTTACTTATACTTCGCAAAAATTTCTTTCTGTAAATGCATCAGGAGCAGTTGATAATAATTCAAGCTTAGGTGACATACCATTCATGAGAGCTGCAGAAATGTATCTTATTGAAGCCGAAGCGCTGGCAAAAGACAATAAAGAGGCAGAATCTAAAATTGTATTTAATGAGTTTACAAAAAATAGAAACCCTGCATATACTGGTGCTACAACTACAGGCCAGGCTTATATTACTGAAATTTTAAACAGCAGAAGATTAGAACTTTGGGGAGAAGGCTTCAGATTTCTTGATTTGAAAAGATTAAATCTTCCTTTAGACAGGACTGGTACAAATCATGTGTCTGCTGTTACTAATAATTTAATGACTGTTCCTGCCGGAGATAAGCGATGGACATGGTTGATTCCTCAGGCAGAGATCAATGCATCTCAAAATTTAGTACAACAAAACGAACTTTAATTCAACATTCATATTAACTTCAGAGAATCCGTTTCGTAATTGAAGCGGATCTCTTTTTGATTAAAAATCAAATTTAATCATCAAATTTTAATAAAAGAAAGGTTAACCTTTTGGATAACCTTTTTCTCTTTTTATGTTAAGCAAAATTTATTTTGCTCTCAATCTTTCTTTAATAGATTCAATATTCTTCTTAGCAGAATCTTCAAGAATTAAGCTGGCGCTCATGTGGATTCTTGCCGGCATCAGCTCACTGAAATGATCCGTCCCTTCCCAGGAAACTTTTTTAATCAAAGCTAATGCATCACTGCTTCTGGAAGCCAGTGTCTGCATGAACTTATCTAATTTGGAATCCATTTCTTCAATATTTTCGGATACAGAATGATAAATATTGTGCTGTTCTGCCCAGTCTGCCGATCTGAAATCCGCATCAATAGCCATTGCAGAGAACTGGGATTTTCCTATTTTTCTTTCCACATAAGGCCCGATCACGAAAGGTCCTATTCCTAAATTGATTTCTGTAAGTGCTAATGCCGAATCTTTAGTAGCAAAACAATAATCTGCTCCACAAGCGATCCCTACACCTCCACCGGTTGTTTTTCCCTGAACTCTTACCACGACAATTTTCCCGCAGTTTTTCATCGCATTCAGAACTTTGGCAAAACCACCGAAAAATTTTGTAGATGCTTCCAGTTCTTCAATAGCCAAAAGCTCATCGAAGCTTGCTCCTGCACAGAACGCTTTTTCACCTGCACTTTTTATTAAAATAGCTTTTACTTCCTCTTTAGATCCTTCATCCAGAATGGCCTGAGCCAATTTTTCTAAAATGGCGCCCGGAAGCGAGTTGCTTTTTGGCGTTCCAAAAGTAATTTCGGCGATATTATTTTTAATTTCTGATCCTACAAATTCGTTCATTTTTATTTTAATTGGATTGTTACAAAAATACTAAATACCGATCTTCCTGAGCAAATTATGGAACATAAATTATGGATTAAACCCATAGAATATTTGTTCCTTTTGTCTTATACATTCTTTATTCAAAAAAAAATAAAGGTATCCATTACGTATAAATACGGACTTCCTAATTTGGTATTTTCTACTCTAGTACTGCCTTCTTATATATTGTTCCTTTGGCTTAATAAACTAACAACAACCACAGGCGGAATCCGAAAAGCCAAAAAAGAGTAGGAAAATTTAACAACTGAAAAACTATTATCATGGAAGAGTACATGGGTATTGTAAAACTATTTGCTGGAAATTTTGCTCCTAGAGGCTGGATGTTCTGTGACGGAAGCTTACTAAAAATTTCAACTAATTCTGCATTATTTTCAATTCTGGGAACCATTTATGGCGGTGATGGAGTGAATACTTTCGCCCTTCCCAATCTAAAAGGAAGAATGGCCATCGGCGCCGGAAGTGTGAACAGTAATGAATATTATCCTCTGGGAGTAGTGGCAGGAACTACACAAAATACGATCATGGCACAAAACCTTCCTAGCATTGGGTCTGGCTTTCAGCTGAAAGTGGCGAATGCCAATGCAACCTTGCCTGCGCCATCTGTTAACACTTCCATTGCGATTACAGGAAACCAGATAGGAAGAGATTTTACGGCAATTCCAAGTTTTGTACAGGCAGATCCTGATACCGCCCTTAATGCAAGATCGATCTCTTACATCGGGCAGAATCTTCCGATAAATAACATGCCGCCTTATTTAGGGCTTAATTACATCATTTGTGTTGAAGGAATTTATCCTCCACGTGACTAAAAAAAACAACTTATTTAAAACCTAAATCATGAAAAGATCTATTTTTTTAACCATCTGTAGTCTGTTCATATCTTTCTTTTCTTTTGGACAGACCAGTACAGAGCAGTTTGAAACGGAATCTCACGGAAGTCCGAGTTTTACAGATAATGGAGTGATATTTAATGTCATCTCTCATATAGGAAATTTTGATATTCAGGCTAACTATCCGGGTACAGGATGGAACGGAACATCTGTTGACAACAGGTATATCGACAACTCCAACGATCCTGCATCACCACCGTCTTTCAGCATTAAAACCACATCGAATCTGTTTAAGGTCAACCGGTTCTGGATGTATCTGTCTGCTCTTAATCTGGATTTGGCAGTACAGGGAACATTAACTGTTACAGGAAAGCTGAACGGAGTAACTAAGTTTACCCAGACAAAAACTACAGGTTTTGCTGCTTCCATGACCCCTACGAACGGATATACCCTTATTGATCTCACCAATTTAAACGGTCAGAATTACTCAAATATCATTATTGACGAGCTCAGAATTACGTTAGGCGGAAACTACAGATATGCAGGACTCGATGCTTTCACCTGGGTAAAAGACACGGGTATTGTATTGGCAACGACTGAAACTGTTTCTTCACAAAAAGACATGAAGATTTATCCTAATCCTACCATCGGGCCTCTTTCTATTAAAACGGAAGACAATGCTCAAGCTGAAATTTACAGCCAGGATGGTAAGCTGCTGAAAAAACTTGAAATAAAGAAAGGAACCAATCAGGCAGACATCTCGGAACTTCCGAATGGCGTTTATATCCTTAAAACTTCATCCGGATCTTCGAAAATCATCAAAAAGTAAAATTACAAAAGTGTTTTGTACCGCGAAAAGATTCTAATTCATAAATGAAAAATTCCCTGACTATCCAGGGAATTTTTGTTTTTTCAATGCTAAAATATATTTGTCGATGTACAGCTGTTTTTCTTTTGTTTTATACTGTTGGATATATCTCGGATGCTCAAGAACGGTCATTTTCCCGAATAACTGAGCCTCTTTATTCAATACAGCAATAAATTCTGAATTTTTTTTCCCGAGAACAAAGACTTCGGAAGTATCCACGCCAAGACTGATATGTTTTTTCAGCGAGTCTATCATAAAATCTTTTACGGCTTCAAAAAGTTTTTTATCATCATAATAATTGGCGTTCAGCCAATCGGTTTTTGTTTTTCTTACAATAGCCAGCGGAAAGGGTGAATTGATATAAACATCTTTGTAAAATTCTTCTGCGCCACCATATTCAGCGATCATATCATACATGAAAACGGAGGAGACTTCATGGGTGCGGGCCGATTTCATTTTAATTCCACAGACAGCTTCCAATCTTTTGGTATCGGTAAACGGAACACCCGTTACTCCGGCTCCATGACGGCTGGGATTGATCCCAATCATAAATTTCCGGGGATTACTGTCATTGTAGTATTTTTGATAAAATTCCTGCATGACCATCATTGTTTCAGGATTGTCCAGATACGGATTCATGGCCTCAAAACCATCAGGAAGATTTCCTGAAAACTGAAGATTTTTATTGAATTCTATGACTTTATCAGCAAAGGTTTTATTCCTCATCATCAGACAATGCCAGTTCTATATCAATAAACTGGATATATAATCCGCAAATTTCTCCTTTCTCATCGTATGCGAAATAGACAGGATAACCTCCGTCTCCGAAACCGCTTGCAAACATTGGAATATGATACTCTGTATTGGGAATCTTCCAATTGATCCAGTCTCCAAGCTCTCTCTGATTTTGCGGATGCTCTTGGTAACTTTGTGCAAACTGTCCGGCGAAATAATCATCATACACATTTTCTACATTCACTTCATTAAGGAATTTATCAAAATGAGGCAGCACTTCTGCATCAGTAATACACCCCAGTCCGGCATCTACCATGAATCCGAAGTAGTCGCCTTCATTTAAATCTTCAAGATTTTCTATTCCGATCAGGGCTTCTCTGTACAGAACAGGTTTTTCTTTGGTAAATTCAACTTTTACAGCAGCATAACGGTTACCCCATTCCTCTGATTTTACAACAGCAATTTTTACAGGAAAATCTCCTTTTGGGGCCTGAAGAAAATAAGGCTTTTCTCCTGCACTCAAAAAGACCAGAGGATCTCTTACGATCACTTTTCCGGACGGCAGGGAAACATTTCCTATCTCCATCACTTCCATTTTCTGCTCCAGGATTTCATCCGAAGTAAAATAAGTTTCCAAATCTACGGGACATGTAAGAATATCCTTTACCTCTTCCCATTTTTGCATCCAGCTTTCGTTCATTGTTTTATTGTTTATGATTCGTTAAGTTTACAAGTACCTGTTTAATTATTCACTGTCAAATTCATCTTCACTTTTCAATCCTTTTATAAAGGTTTCAAAATCTTTGGCCAGAAATATCTTCCTGTAATTATCTTCCTGATCAATATGAACCACTTCAGGCTCTCCATCTTTTCCACAATTGGAATAGTCCAGCAGAACCATATCATGGCCTGCCGAAGGACAGTCGCAGATATAAATACCTATCGCTGGATATCCCCATTCTTCAATCATAAACTGGCTTCCAAGCTCTCCACAGATGGAATAGGTTTTCTCTCTTCCTATTCCCATAATTCCGGTAATGGCAATATGATCATTCGCCCAGGAATTCTCTTCTGACGTAGGAAAGCATGATTTCTCCACCAATCCTCCGTTCTGCAGTCTCATCAGTTCGATATAAGAAGCCGGAAGTTTGTAGCCAAGCTCTTCTTCTACGGAAGCAATAAGTTCATCCTCCGGAAAGGGTTCTATATAATCTCTTACGGAATAACTGCTCTCGTTCCAGAAGTCCGTAAAATCAAAGTCTTTGAAAAATTGTAATTCCATATCCTGTTTTAAATAAATAAATTCTGATTGTACTGTAAAAGTAATTATCATTTTTAATAAAACATTTCTTCAACTAAGATTTTTTATGGAGGGTAAAACTCACAATCAAGCTCAATAGCCTTTTTATGTGAGAGTATAAAATTTTCTCTATTATCAAATAATTCAATAACCTCTTCTCTTTTCAATAAAGTTTTTGAATTATTTAAAATAGTTTGATAAGAGGAAAAAATGTATTTTGAAAATTCAGGTGTTAAAAAATGATTTTGCGGATTTTGATGAATATAAATTATTGTATTAATTAAATACTCATCTGATGTAATCAATTTTCTTTTAAATGGAGATTCAATAAGAGCACCATGTCTTTTATTTTCTTTATTAAAAGCCTGGGAATAAGAATTAAAAATTCGGACAAACTGCTTTGAGAAAATATTCTGAGGAGAATGAAGACCTATCTTAGTAGCATTTATAGCCTTGTCAAGGTTTTGAACCTTGACAAGGCTATCCAATTCAAAATCAGATTTTATACATTACAAACAGGAATAAGAAAGTCAGACACTTTATTGAGAAAGAACAAATAATTCTGATCTGATTTAAAAATATTTTCTCCGTTAATTCCACGATTATAAATATGGTAGAAACAATCTGCTTCAATTGGAGTAGTTCTGATGTCTGTCATTTCATTTTTGTTATGTGGTTCTTTTTAATTTTTCTTTATCCTTGTCAAGGTTAAAAAAATCCCTTTCAGTAAAAACCAAAAGGGACTATAAATTTAATTACATTTTGAATTAAATCAATCCAAACTGTTCAAAGTGGTGCGTAAAATGCTTTTTGTGCATCAGTTCCCACATTTCTTTATTCAGTTTTCCGAATACGAAATTCATGTGTTCAGCCTGCGGGTTTTCTCTGTAATATACTGTAAATCTCTGTAAATTATCCAGGAAAGACTGTTTTGCAGCATCCAGGTTTTTATGCTTTAATTCCAGTAATGTTTCATCTTCAGCAAGAAAAGGAGCCGGGAAATCTTTTGGCATTTTTCTGTGGTTATAAAGAGAATCCTGCCATTTTTCCAGTTGCTCTTCCGATGTGAAACATTTTTGGGCTTCCGGCTCACCTAAGCTTACCAGAACTCCATGTTCCAGATGTTCGATCATTTGCTGAGGAGACATTTTACCCCAGCCTGGCTGTGTGCTTTCTGTTAGGCCACCTAATATTTTCTGAATATTTTTCACTTTCAGGTCAATAAAAGGAGAATGTTTTGCCACCAGTGTTAAGATAGTCGCTACACAAACGATCTCATCTCTCTGGTTTACTACTTCCACCAGCCATTTTACAACGCCGGAAGGAATGTTTCTTCCCTTTACACCTCTGTTTATTTTTTCTTTTGCCGTTAAATAAACCGTGATGGTATCTCCTGCGTAAACGGGTTTAAAGAATGAACAGTTTTCCAATCCGTAGTTTGCAATAACAGGTCCTTTTTTTCCTGAAACAAACAATCCTGCTGCTGCTGAAAGGATGAAATATCCGTGAGCTACTGTTTTATCGAAAATAGTTCCGGTTAAGCTGGTTGCATCAGTATGGGCATAGAAATGGTCCCATGAAACGTTGGAGAAATTAACGATATCTGCATCGGTAACTGTTCTTCCTGCCGTTTCCAGTGAATCTCCCACTTCAACTTCTTCGAAATATTTCTGGAAAGGATGCTTGTCTGAGAATTTTTTCTCTGCACCCTGCTGATATACTTTTGTAATCGCTTTCAATACATCCGGAGAACCTTGAATCGCTGTTTTCTGAAGGAAGAAATGAAGACCGTTCAGTCCGCCCATTTCCTCACCTCCACCGGCTCTTCCCGGGCCTCCATGCATCAGGGTAGGCAGCGGTGAACCGTGACCTGTACTTTCTTTGGCGTTATCTCTGTTCAGAACAAAAATTCTGCCGTGCTGGGAAGCCATTTTCCAAGATGTTTCTGCAATAAAGCTTTCGTCATGGGAAATAATAGATCCTACCAAGCTTCCTTTTCCTCTTTTAGCAAGAGCAGCCGCTTCTTCTGCATCTTTGTAAGGCATTAATGTAGAAACCGGCCCGAAAGCCTCTACATCATGAGAGATATTTTTCTCAAAAGGCTTATCATTTAAGAATAACTTCGGACTCATAAATGCCCCGTTATCATAATCAGCATCTACAAGTTCATGCTTTCCGTCGTAAATTAATTCTGTTTCAGATTTTAAAATATTTACTTTTCTAACCACCTCATCATACTGCTGTTTTCCTACCAGTGATCCCATTCTGGTTTCTCTGCTTAATGGGTTTCCGATTTTGGTTTGGTCTAAAGCTTTAGACAAAGCATTCTGAACATCTCCAATCAGGTGCTCAGGAACAATAATTCTTCTGATGGCGGTACATTTCTGACCTGCTTTTGTGGTCATCTCATTACGTACTTCCTTAATGAACAGGTCAAATTCCGGAGTTCCCGGTTTTGCATCCAGACCCAAAATTGAACAGTTCAGAGAATCTGCTTCCATATTGAAACGGACTGCGTTTCCGGCAACGGAAGGCATTGACTTGAGTTTTCTTCCTGTATGGGCAGAACCTGTGAACAATACGGAATCACCGTCCTGAACATAATCCAGGATATTTCCCGGCTCACCACAAACCAGCTGGAGTGCACCTTCCGGCAGAACTCCACTTTCGATCATATCCTGGAAAACTGCGTTCGTCAGATAAGAACCGTAAGGAGATGGTTTTACGATGGAAGGAACACCTGCTAAAAGTGAAGTGGATAATTTCTCCAACATACCCCAAACCGGAAAGTTATAGGCATTAATCTGTATAGAAACTCCTTCACTTGGTGTCAGAATGTGAGTTCCCAGAAAAGTTCCGTTAGCAGAGATTTTCTGAGTTTCGCCATCTACCCAGAACGGAGTGTTTGGAAGCATTCTTTTTGCCAATCCGGAATAAGTAAAGAAAGTACCGAAACCTCCCTCTATATCTACCCATGAATCTGCGTGGGTAGCTCCCGTTTTATATGATAATTCGTAATATTTTTTCTTTCTTTCCAAAAGATAAAGAGCTACTTTTTTTAGCATCTCTCCTCTGTCATAAAACGTCATGGAGGAAAGGTTTTTGTAGCCTACTGTTCTTCCATAGTCAAGGGCCTGCTCAAAATTGAGCCCTTCTGTATCTGAAACAGCAACCTGCTCGCCTGTAACGGCATTGTATAAAGGAACTCCGTTTCCGGTACCTTCTACCCATTCTCCGTAGATGTAATTTTTCAGTTTTTCCATATTATTTTTAACTTTTATTTCTTTTTAATGTCTTTACGCCCTACTTTTCTTTAAACCTTATAGGTTTTAAAAACCTATAAGGTTTGCGAACCGTTTATTCTAAATTCATAAAATCATATTCTACATTAGATTTATGATAGCTAAGGAAATCTTCTTTTGAATCGAAATACTTCAACATTTCCCTTCTCTCAATACTACTTGGCTTTTCTGCATTCGTGTATGAATTATATGAGAGTATTTCCACTTTTTAGCCTGACTGACAAACCATGATGTACCGGATTATTGTGGATATAATGCAATAGTTTAAGCAGGTATTTTTCATCCTGAACTCTCTTCCGTTTCAGAAAATCAAGAAAGAGAGCACCTCTTCTATTATATCTTTTGTTATACGCTTTAGCATAACTATTCAGAAAATTACTGAATGGCTTCATTAAATATTGATGTTCATTAGCAACCTTATTATTCTCTAAATCTTTAAACCTAACTAATAAATGAAAATGATTTGGCATCAGGCAATAAGCATAAATTTCTGCTACCGGACTGATATATTTTGATAACCTATCCAAAAAATTCTGATAGTTACTATCCTCTACGAATAGCAGATCTTTTCCGTTGGCATGCGAGTATATATGATAAATATACCCGCACTCAAAATGCCCTGCCTTAGCCATTTTTCGCTATTAATTATAAATTCAATTTTTTAATAATCAGTTGTACTATTTTTCTTCCTGCAACAAACAGCAGTAATAGAATAAGGGAAAAATCCAGGATCAGGATTGCATCCACAAACAGGGTATATAGAAAATCCTTCTGTTTCAGCTTTCTGACCATCTGTTCCGATTCTACATGTTCCAGCGCATCGGAAATACCTACTGATTCCCATAACAGACAGAACCCCGCATAATTGATTCCGATAAGAGCAATCAACAGGAAAATCCAATATTTCTTTAGACTATCTATCATTTATTACTTTTCTGAATAAGATCCAAAGCTTCTTTCAATGTATATTTTTTGTATTCAAAGCCTCCTGCTTCTTTCGCGTAATCTTCGATGGTTTTACCAAATCCTGAATTTTTTCTCAGTTCATTGACATTGCCCGGATCTTTTATTGGCCATACGAACGACAGAGTTTCCGTTTTTCCGTTTTTTGTGTTAAAAATTGAGCGTATCTGGGTTCCATAGATCTGTTCTTTATTTTCGTACATCAACTGCCTGTCCAGCATCATGGCATAAAGCCTGAACGGAAGTTCTTTTTCATCGGTTGCTTTTTTGATCAGAGGAAGATATTTTTCAATTTTAGGGGAATGCTGGATGACATACCATACCGCATAATTCTCCGGCTCTCCTACTATAGATTTTCCTGGATACCCATATTTTTCAATGATCTTCTCAACTTTAGCAAGATTCTTCTGATCCTGATCGTCCATCAATTTGATAAGTCCGGCACCAACATCTTCTTGGGAAAGGTTTTTCTCCTTTATGATCTCTGCCTTTCTTTCGGGAGTAATATTTGGCTGGGTCAATGCCCGGTAGATCTGGTCATCTTTATAAATCTGTGCAAGTTCTTTCTTGAGTTCAAGATTGAGCGGTTTTTCTTCAGTTTCCTGAACGTCTCTGAACTTCAAAACTTCATTCAAAGTATAACTTTTAAAAACAAAACTCTTTCCGTAAAGACGCTTGGCATAATTTTCCACTGTATCATCAAAACCGGCATCTTTTCTGAGTTTATTTACATTTTTAACATCTTTAATCGGCCAAATAATAGGCTCGCTTTCTTTTTCTCCATCATGAGAAGAAAACCCCTGAGTTCCGTAGATCTGCTCTTTCCCTTCGCTCATTAATTGTCTGTCCAGCATCATGGCATATAATCGAAACGGAATTTCTTTATGATCAGCAGCCGTTTTAATAACCGGCAGGTACTGATTTATTTTTGGAGAGTGCTGAATAACAAACCATGTGGCTTCATTTTCCGGCTCTCCTACCAGAGATTTCCCGGGATAACCATATTCTGCAATAATTTTTTCAACTTTTTCAAGATTGATCTTATCCTGCTCATCCATCAGTGACCATAATCTATCTGTAATATCTTCCTTAGTCAGATTTTTTTCTTTCATGACCTTTTCCTTTTGCTCCTGTGAAACATCAGGCCGCATCAGTTCACGAAATATCTGATCATCTTTCTTAATCCGGGCTAATTCATTTTTAAGCTTTACATTAATTTCCTTGTCCTGAATCTTCTGAGCATTCATCAGCCCTGAAAAGAAAATGATAAACAATAAATATCTCATGGTCAGTATTTTTGGCTGTTTATTTTTTTGGTTCCTTGTACGGAAACAATTTCACCAAACCTTCATACAGACTTCTGTGAAGGATGGTAGCATGGTTGTCTGTTTCCATTATTTTATATTCCACAGTCCAGTTCTTTTTACCGGCCTGTTTCAGAACATCATAAAGAGATCCTGCATCTTTTACCATCACAGGATGTTCGTCTTTTCCTACAGAAACGTAAATAAATTTCTTAGTATCCGTACTTTTGGAAAGCAGTTGCGGAGCCTGTTTCAGTAAGCTCTGATCATCCCACCACAAACTTGGGCTGATGATAAAATAATTATTAAACATTTCCGGCTTTTTGAAAAGAATTTCTGTAGCCAAAAGCCCGCCCAGGGACTGCCCGAATAGATATTTCTCTGTAGTTTTATACTGGTTCCCGATGTAAGGGAGCAGTTCTTTTTCCAGAAAATCAATAAACTTATCTGAATGACCTGTCGTAGGGTAATCTTTCTGTAAATCTTTAAGATCTGTATGAAAAGTGAAATCCCGTTTTCTGTCTATGTTGGCCATTCCTACCACGATGGTTTCAGGCATTGCATACATTTGATTAAAGAACTGTACTAAGCCGGAAACATGGATAAAGTCTTCGTTGATTGAACCATCCAGAAGATAGATAACCGGGTATGATTTTGTTTTATCAAAACCGTCCGGAAGATAAATGTTTAAAGTTCTGTCTTCATTTAATATTTTAGATTTAAATGTTCTGACCTCTCCAATAGTCAACGGTTTTACTTTTTCATTCTGGGCTAAAACCATGAATTGAAAAGCAAACAGCATACTACAGGCAATGAGCATCTTTTTGATCAAATTCGTTTTCATTGTATCATAAAACCTTATAATTTTGAATAAGATTTAAAAGTTTATTTCAAATCCGCCCAGATGCTGTAATCCACAGTTTTGGTAGGAATCTGTTCTATATATTCTGAGAACGGCTCACATGGCAGAATAGCTTCTTTTCCTTCTCTTGCCAGCTGTTGGTACAGTTTGGTTCCTTCTGTTTTCCAGTGGATCATTTCATCGGAAACATCACGGATGATTTTTGCAGGACTTCCAACGATTAATTTTCTCGGCTCACATCTGAAGTTAGCCGGAACAAAAGCCAGAGCTCCGATGATGCATTCGTCACCGATAACCGCTTTATCCATTACTACTGAATTCATTCCTACAAGACAGTTTTTACCGATATGTCCGGAATGGATGATCGCACCGTGTCCGATATGGGCAGATTCTTCCAAGATGGTTTCAATATTCGGAAACACATGGAGTGTACAGTTCTCCTGGACATTGGCTCCGTTTTTAATGATAATCTTTCCCCAGTCTCCGCGGATCACAGCATTGGGTCCTATATATACTTCTTCACCGATTTCCACATTCCCGATAATGACCGCCTGCGGATGAATATAAGCAGAAGGTTTAATGATAGGACGGATACCGTGGTATGAATAGATGTTCATAATGTATTATTATTTTAATTTAACAATGAATCAGTGTAACAATGTACCAATCTGAAATTTCTAGATCATATTAATGGTTACACTGATACATTTTTATATTGTTACATTATTGAAAAAATTACATTTTTTCAATGACCATTGCATAGCCTTGCCCGACACCGATACAAAGGGTACACAATGCGTATTTCTTATCCTGCTTCTGAAGCTCCATAGCTGCAGAACCAATGATTCTTGCCCCGGAAACCCCCAGTGGATGACCTATGGCAATAGCTCCTCCGTTTGGATTTACTCTGGCATCATCATCTTTTAAACCTAAGCTTCTGGTCACGGCTAAAGCCTGTGCTGCAAATGCTTCGTTCAGTTCAATGATGTCCATATCGTCCAGAGAAAGATTTAATCTTTTTAATAGTTTCTGGGTGGCTTCTACAGGTCCGATTCCCATAATTCTAGGTTCTACCCCGGCTACGGCAGATCCTAAGATCTTAGCTTTTGGTTTTAAACCATATTTTTTTACGGCTTCTTCGCTTGCCAGGATAAGAGCTGCTGCTCCGTCATTCATTCCTGATGCATTTCCAGCGGTTACCGTTCCCTCTTTTCTGAAGGCCGGACGAAGTTTTCCTAGACCTTCCATGGAAGATGTAGGTTTGATGAACTCATCCTGATCAAAAATTTTAGGCTCACCTTTTTTCTGTGGAATTTCAACTTTTACAATTTCTTCTGCCAGTCTTCCGGATTGCTGAGCTCTTGTCGCTTTCTGCTGAGACCAAAGGGCAAATTTATCCTGATCTTCTCTGCTGATATTGTGCATATCTGCAAGATTCTCTGCTGTTTCTCCCATCCCGTCAACTCCGTACATTTCTTTCATTTTCGGATTAACAAAACGCCACCCGAAAGTGGTGTCAAACATCTGGCTGTCTCTTCCGAAGGCAGTACCCGGCTTAGACATTACGTAAGGTGAACGGGTCATGTGTTCTACGCCGCCTGCAATATAAATTTCACCTTCGCCAGCAGCAATGGAACGGAAAGCATTAGCCACCGCAGACATTCCTGAAGCACAAAGCCTGTTTACCGTTTCCCCTCCGATTTTATAAGGCAGTCCGGCCAATAAAAGAGCCATTCTCGCTACGTTACGGTTATCTTCTCCTGCCTGATTGGCACATCCGAAAATAACGTCCTCAATTTCCTCAGCAGGAACTTCCGGATTTCTGGCCATAACTTCTTTAATAACCACAGCTGCCAAATCATCAGCTCTTACTTCTGATAATCCGCCCTGTAATTTTGAAATTGGTGTTCTTACGTAGTCTATGATGTATACGTTGTTCATGATCTAAATTTGATAATTAGTTGATATGATGATGTGTTGATTAATCGTCGAATTAACATATCGACACATCATTACATCTTATAGTTCTGTTACTTTTTTTCCAATTTTGTAAACCGTTCCGACGAATTTTGCAATCAGCTCATTGTTTTGATTGGTGATCTGTATGTCGTAAACAGCTGTTTTTCTGGTATTATTCACCAGAATGCTTTCTGCTCTGAAAACATCACCTTCCTTTCCGGCTTTGGTAAAATTGATGATACAGTTCAGGGCAACAGCTGCATCTCCGGTGTTATTGGATGAAAATGCCAGCGCAGAATCCGCAAAAGCAAATGTAACCCCTCCGTGAACCGTTTTCAGCCCATTGATCATCTCTTTTTTGATGGGCATTTCTATTAAACAATAGTTTTCTCTGACTTCGATCATTCTGATATTCATCCATTGGGAAAAATAATCCTGACCGAACATATAATCTGCAACTTGTCTGGGCGTCATTTCTTTTAATTTAAAAGTGTATCAATGTAACAGTTTACCAACAGAAATTCAAAATACTCAATGGATTGTTACATTGTTAGACTTATTATATTGTTACATTTTACGAAGTAAAGGACTTTGTCTGTATCTTTCTTCCTGATATTCCTCGTAAAGATTCTGCAGGGTTTCGGAGATTTTTGGATAACCGATTTCTTTTCCCCATGCCAGCAATCCTTTTGGATAATTGACTCCTTTCTGCATGGCCAGTTCAATATCTTCATCATTGGCAACACCTAATCTTTTAGCCTCTACCGCTTCATTAATCAGCATTGAAATGATCCTTAAAAAGATCTGCTGATATAATTCATCGTTTTTCTCAGCAACCGGTTTTTCTGCACCTTCTGCATAATCATAGAATCCTTTTCCAGTTTTTCTGCCGTGAAGTTTAGCTTCAGCCATTCTTTGCTGAAGCAAAGACGGTTTGTATTTCGGATCGTAGAAATAATCTTTGTAAACGGTTGTTGTTACTGCAAAATTCACATCAACACCAATAAGATCCATTAGTTCAAATGGGCCCATTTTAAAGTTTCCAAGTGTTCTCATGGCTTCGTCTACCTGCTCCGGCGTTGCGATGTTTTCTTCAACAATTCTTAATCCTTCCCCATAATAAGGACGGGCAATTCTGTTAACGATAAATCCGGGGATATCTTTAGCAATCACAGGCATTTTTCCCCAATCTTTCATGAGGTTGTAGATTTTCTCAGCCAATGATTTTTCTGTTAATAAAGAGGGAATCACCTCAACCAAAGGCATCAATGGTGCCGGATTGAAAAAGTGAATTCCGATGAAACGCTCAGGTTTCTTTAATTCTGCCCCAAGAGAGGTGATAGAAATAGATGATGTGTTGGAGCCAATGATACAGTCTGCGGAAACATAGGTTTCAAGTTCTGTAAATACTTTGGTTTTTATGTCTTTGTTTTCGATGATGGCTTCGATCACGAGATCGGAATCTTTCAGATCCTGTAAAGCTTCACCTTTAACGATATTATTTCTTATTTCTGTGGCTTTTTCCTGAGAAATCTTAGCTTTATCCACTAATTTCTGAAGTGTTTTCTCTAAGCCTGATAATGCTTTATCAATCTGCGGAGCATTTGCATCGAATAAAACGACCTTGCATCCCGCTGTTGCAGCCACCTGAGCAATTCCTACGCCCATGGTTCCTGCCCCAATAATTCCGATATTTTTCATTTTTTATAGATATTAGAAACTAGAAGTTAGAAGTTAGGTCCATACTTACTAATATCTAACTTCTAATCTCCAGCTTCTATAATTTATTTTCCTTTATAATCAGGTTTTCTTTTCTGTAAAAAGGCGTTTACCCCTTCGATGAAATCTTCTGTCTCTGCAGCTTCCTGCTGTAGGTCACCTTCCAATTCAAGCTGCTCTTTCAGCGTATTGTTGTAAGACTGTGCAAAGGCTTTTTTAGTTAATTTGATAGCAGCTGTCGGCATATTCGACATTTTTTCAAGGATCTCCATAGATTTCGGAGCAAATTCTTCCTCAGTAAAGACCTCAGCTACCAAACCATAAGATTTAGATTCTTCAGCTGATAATCTTTTGCCTGTAAATGCTAAATAATTGGCCAGTTGTCTCCCTAATAATTTTGGAAGGAAATAAGTTCCACCCGTATCAGGAATCAGTCCGATATTTGAAAATGCCTGAGCAAAATAGGATTTATCTACTGCTAAAACAAAATCACAGATCAGGGCCAGCATCGCACCTGCTCCTACTGCAGGGCCGTTTACCAATGCCACAACAGGTTTTTTACAACGCGTGATCTCTGTAACCAGAGGATTGTAGTAATCCACTACAATTTTTCTGATGATATCGTTATCATGGTGCTCATTGCCCTGTACGAAAGCATCATCCAGATTCTGACCGGAACAGAAAGCTCTTCCTCTTCCTGAAATCGCCACACATCTTACTGTTGGGTCTTCGCTGCATTCTTTAACGAAATCTTTAAGATCTGATAAAGACGGCTTTGTAAGCGCGTTCATCGTTTCCGGCTGATTGAGGTAAGCAATTTTCAGTTTTCCGTCAAAATGCGTTTCAATATCAAGTTGTGTATACATGGTTTAAATTTAAATTAAATGATTAAAGAATTGAAAAATTACACTGCCCTAATTTAACAATATAAAATAATGTGGCAATCGATCAAATGTAACAATATATCAGTTTAACAATGTAACAATCAATAGTCTTGCATAACATCAACTAATCTACCAATGTATCAATATATCAGTGTAACAATTATTCCGACATTGGGAAACTATTATATTGATACATTAGTACATTAATTAGTGGCATTTAAAATAATCAAACGGTTCCAGGCAGTCTAAACATTGATAAGAAGCCTTACACAATGTAGATCCGAATCTGCTGATCTGTTTTGAATTCATAGAGCCACAACGCGGACATTTTTTCGGTTTCCCGATGTGATGTTCATCTGCTCCTTTTTCAGGAGGTGAGATTCCGTACGCCCTCAGTTTTTCTCTTGCTTCATCCGTTAACCAGTCTGTAGTCCATATCGGAAACATTTTGGTTACCACTTTGGCATCCCAGCCGTTTTCCTTCATGATCTTGATAATATCTTCCTCAATGGTGAACATGGCAGGACAGGCAGAATAAGTAGGTGTAATCGTTATTTCACAAGCATTCTCGCTGGTAACTTTTGCTTCTCTTACAATGCCCAGTTCCACGATATTGATTACCGGAATTTCCGGATCGGGAACTAATTCTAATATTTCTAAAGGATCTTTCATTTTTAAAATGTACCAATTTATCAATCTAACAGTCTAGCAATTAATTGTTACATTGTTAAACTGCTACATTGTTACATTCGGATACTTACCAAGTACATCCCGGATACGCTCTCTGCATATACTGAAGTTCGCAAAGGATAAATCCGAAATATTCAGTATGGTACCCTGTTCTTGATTTAGGCTGCATAAATGGATTTGCCGGATATTCCAATCCATATTCTCCAAAATCTTTTTCTGTGATGACTAAAAATTCTTTGTACAGTTCATCTCCATCCGGAGCAATGTTTAAAGCAATTAAATCATCCTCTCCTTCCACTTTTGCAAATAAACCTTTTGTGTATTCCCAAATGTTTTCGATGGCTTTTACCAAACGTTCACGGCTTTCTTCTGTTCCCTGGGCAAAAATCTTCATCCAGGAAGAAGCGTGAGTGTAATGATATCTCACTTCTTTTAAAGATTTCTGAGCCAGCGCGGAAAGTTCTTCATCGGCAGAGTTTGATAATGCTTCATACATTAATTTCTGATAGACAGAGAAAACATATACTTTAAGAATCGTCTGTGCATAATCTTCATTGGGAAGTTCAACCCAGTGAGCATTTACATATTCGTGTTCGTATCTTAAAAAGGCTAAATCATCCTCGCTTTTGCCGTTATCAGCCACCCTTGATGCATACACATAAAAGTTGTTGGCCTGACCCAATTCGTCCAGCGCGATGTTTGTCAATGCAATATCTTCCTCCAGATAAGGCCCTTCACCGCACCATGCAGACAGTCTTTGTCCCATGATGAAGCTGTCATCAGCAAACTTTAATAAATAATTATATAATGAATTCATTGTTTTATAGAATTTAGAAATTAGAGGTTAGAAATTAGACTAAATTCTAGAATCTAACTTCTAATTTCTCTTTTTACATATTTTTTACATCATTGGGAATATCGTAGAACGTTGGGTGACGGTATAATTTGTCATCTGCCGGATCAAAGAAAGCTTCCTTGTCTACTCCTTCTGAAGTCACAATATATTTACTTGGAACCACCCAAACGGAAGTCCCTTCTTTTCTTCTGGTATAAACGTCTCTTGCGTTTTGCAAAGCCATTTCTGCTGTTGGCGCCTGTACTATTCCTGCGTGTTTGTGAGATAATCCCGGTTTAGTCTGAATAAACACTTCCCACATATCTAAATTTGCCATAGTCAAATTCTAAATTTAACAATGTATCAGCGTAACAGTTTACCAATTAAAAGTTCTTCGCTTGGCTCAGAATGATGAATTGATTGTTACATTTTTACATTGGTATATTGTTACATTATTATATTACTTCTTTTTGTTGTTTCTCTGCAAAAGCTATTGCTGCTTCTTTTACCCAGGAATTCTCTCTTTGAGCTTTCCTCTTGGTTTCGATACGTTTCTTGTTACAAGGTCCGTTTCCTTTTAAGATTTCCATGAATTCGTCCCATGGAAGCTCTCCGAAATCGTAATGCTGTCTTTCTTCATTCCACTTCAGGTCTTTATCCGGAACAGTTAATCCCAAAAATTCAGCCTGAGAAACGGTAACGTCGATAAATCTCTGACGAAGGCTGTCGTTACTTTCTCTTTTCACCCTGTAATTCATGGAGATTTTAGAGTTCGGTGAGCTGTCATCATTCGGACCAAACATCATTAAAGCCGGCCACCAGAAACGGTTTAGCGAAGCCTGAGCCATTTCTTTCTGCTGTTTTGTTCCGCGGCAAAGCGCCATCAGAATTTCGTAGCCCTGTCTTTGGTGGAAAGATTCTTCTTTACAGATTTTCACCATCGCTCTTGAATAAGGACCGTAAGAATTCCCCATCAGCATCACCTGATTCATAATGGCTGCACCATCTACCAGCCAGCCGATAGCACCGATATCTGCCCAGCTCAGTGTCGGGTAATTGAAAATACTTGAGTATTTCGCTTTACCTTCCAGCATATCTTCATAAGTGGCATCTCTGTCCGCCCTGATGGTTCCGTTTCCTAAAGTTTCGGTTGCAGAATACAGGTACAGGCCGTGACCTGCCTCATCCTGAACTTTAGCTAAAAGAGCCATTTTCCTTCTCAGTGAAGGTGCTCTCGAAATCCAGTTGGCTTCCGGCAGCATTCCGACAATCTCAGAATGTGCATGCTGTGAAATCTGACGAACCAAGAGTTTTCTGTAATCATCGGGCATTACATCTTTTGGCTCCACTTTGTTTTCTTCGTGAACGTATTGAACAAATTTTTCTAAATCCATAATTTTCAATTTAGCAATGTATCAGTTTAACAATGTACCAATGATTGTTACACTGGTAAATTATTACATTGTTACATTATTTTTAGACATCATAATTAAGCATCACCACATTGGTTGTCGGGTGACATTGACACGTCAGAACATAGCCTCTGGCTACTTCATCTTCGGTAAGCGCGAAATTCTTCTCCATGAAAACTTCTCCTTCCAAAACCTGCGCTTTACACGTACAACAAACTCCTCCTTTGCATGCAAAAGGGACGGGAAGATTGTCTTTCAAAGCTTTATCTAAGATACTCTCTTTTTTAGAATTAAGGTGGAACGAATATTCATCATCATCAATGATCACCGTTACCATACTTTCCAAATTGGCAATGGCCTTGAATTCGTCACTCATTTCTTCCGAATTTTCTTCGTCAGGAGCCGTGAAATATTCGAATAAAACCTGAATGGCCGGTACTTTTTTATCTTTCTTCAAATAATCTGCAATCCCTTTAATCATTTCGGCAGGTCCGCAAATAAAATAAGTAGCTTCTTTTACATCAATCTCTGTATATCTTTCAAATAACTGCTCTAATTTCTCAGCAGAAATTCTTCCTTCAAATACCGGATCTTCATGCTTTTCGCGGCTTACGAGATAAATTACTTTCAGCCTTCCGTTGAAGTGCTCCACCAATTTATCGATTTCAGCTTTTTTCATCACATGATTCATGCTCCTGTTGCTGTAAAAAAGATAAGCGCAGCTGTTCGGCTCCTGATAAAGACTTTCCTTAAGATTTGATAAAACAGGGCTGATCCCGCTTCCCGCCGCCAAACCTACATAGGTCTTCACATTGGTAGGGTGATAAGAAGTATTGAAACCGCCCATAGGAGGCATTACTTCCAGCAGCTCATCCATATGAAGATGTTCATTGAAATATCCTGAAACCTTTCCGCCTTCCAAAAGCTTCACCAGAACTTCCAGCGTATTGCTTTTTTCGCTTGGAGCGTTGCAGATAGAATAAGAACGTCTTTCCTCATTCCCGTTGATCATCATACGGAAATTAAGATACTGTCCCTGCTTGAACCTGAATTTATCCTTCAGCTCTTCGGGAACTTCAACTGCGACGTTTACCGCATCAGGAGTATCTTTCTGAACCTTTACCGTTTTAAGTTTATAAAATGAATTCATTATTTTTTAAGTATTCTATTAATTTTTCCACCTTCACACTTTGGCAGGCTGTCCTGAGCATGAATTTTTACTTTAGTGGTAATTCCAACCCTCTTTTTTATTTCGTTTTCTATGTTTTTTCCAAAGCTGCCGACAAAATTAAAATAATCATCGGTATCAGCATCTATTTTTTGAAGTTTCACCAGTTCATCATCAATTTCTACATCAATATCCAGTGCTACACACATCTGTTCCTTTTCAACTGGTGTCAGGTAATAATTGGGGACCACTCCTTTTACGTGTGAAAATGCTTCTTCAATCTGGCTTGGATATACATTAACCCCTCTTACGATGAGCATATCGTCTGCTCTTCCTTTGATAGGTCTCATTTTCACCATGGTTCTTTTGGCGTTTTCATCATAATAAAGGCTGGTGATATCATTGGTCCAATAGCGTAAAAGCGGCATGGCTTTTTTCGTTAACGTGGTAATCACCAAGACTCCTTCTTCTCCGAACGGAACCGGCTGTTTCGTCACCGGATCTAGAATTTCAGGATAAAAATGATCTTCCCAAATGTAAGATCCGCCTTTTTCTTCAAAATCTTCCATGGATACTCCCGGGCCGATAATTTCGCTTAACCCGTAAATATTAGTCGCATGAAGTCCCAATCTTTCTTCAATATGGCTTCTGATAATTTCCGTCCATGGCTCAGAGCCTAAAACGGCATATTTCAGACTGATCTGATCTGCAGTAATTCCTCTTTTAGTAAATTCATCAGCAATAGTCAGTGCGTAAGATGGTGAACAACAAATTACTTCCGGTTTAAAATCGATAATCAAATCGACCTGTCTGGCTGTCATTCCTCCCGAAATCGGAAGAACGCTCATTCCTAATTTTTCTGCTCCGTAATGTAAACCCAGTCCGCCGGTAAAAATTCCGTATCCGTAAGCATTGTGCAACTGCATTCCCGGTCTTGCACCTGCTGCATATAATGATCTCGCTACTACTTCACTGAAAAGATCAACATCTTCTTTGGTGTATCCTACTACTGTAGGTTTTCCGGTAGTTCCGCTCGAACAGTGAATTCTCTGGAGTTCTTCTTTCGGAACGGTAAAAAGCCCGAACGGATAATGGTCTCTCAGGTCCTGTTTGTAAGTGATAGGAAGTTTCGTGATATCTTCAATGGTCCTTATATCCTGTGGAGATATTCCTGATTCATCAAATTTCCCTCTATAAAATTCTGATCTCTCTCCAAGATAGCCGACCAATTCTGTCAACCGGTCAGACTGAAGCTGTCTCAACTGGTCGAGCTTTACATATTCAACTGAAAAATCCATATCCTACTAACTAACATTTGTTAGGTGTAAATTTAAAAAGAATTTCTATGCTGACCAAATTTTTATGATTTTTGTCATTTTTTACACGATTCAAATAAACGAATAATAATGGGATGAGCTATTTCATCCGTGAACACTACAAATATTTAGGGTTACATTGAGAGGGATTCTCTATTGAAACATTAAGAGTTTTTAAGAAGTGAAGAATAATTAGGGAAATATTAAAAAATATTTTTAAGCAAAGTTTTTAAATCTGCTCTGCAGATTTTTAATTATTCCTTATATGCTTAAAAAAACTTAATGGTTATTTTTCAAGCTTTGCCTTTTGCTAAAAAAAATATTATTTCTGATTTCCTAATAGCCCATACAAAAGTTTTGCCCTTATTTCATCGGTAATTTCAGAAGTAGATTCCGTATTTCTTTTGAACCAGAAATAGGAATTATTAAGGGTATGAAGAATAAATCTTGTCGTAAAAGTCGGTGATTTCAGTTCCCAGTTTTCTGCTTTGTAAATTTCAGTGATCAATTGTTCCACATCATTCTGATAATTCTTCCGTAGTTCTATAAATTCCGGAAGTCTTTCTTCAAGATGTCTCCATTCGTTGGAATAGATATGGGTAACATCGCGGTTTTGTAATACGACAGACAGGTGTTTATCCAGAAATAAGTTGAGTTTGTCTTTTGGAGCGATCTCGGTATTTTTCACTTCCTGAAGCTCATCAAAAAATTCCTGTGCTATCCCAAAGCAGATCCATTCTAAAATTTCCTCCTTTGAACGGATATGGGCATAAAGCGACGCAGCTTTGATATTAAGCCTTGTGGCAAGGTCTCTAACTGAGCTCCCCATATAGCCTTTCTCTTTGAAAAGCTCTACTGCTACGTCTAAAATTTTCCTTTGTTTTTCTTTAAGCTCCATCTGGTAAAATGCAAAAGTAATTATTCTGAGGTTAATATGTTAATTTAAAGCTATGAATTTAAATACAGAAGCGGGAGTTTTGTTTGACCACCCCGTCAAATCTTCGATTTGCCACCCCTCCAGCGGAGGGGAATTCCGGTTAAGTTGATGTAAAAAGTCGTTAAATACTAAAATTCCCAGATTTTTCAGTTTTAAGTTTTTCAGTAATCTGACGGTTTTTCCATTATTTTAAACTAAACATTTGAGAATCGGAAATTTTGTCAAGTTAATTTAACGTTAAAAATAAGTAATTCGGAAATTTTGTCCATATTTTTTATAAATTTAATAATTGAACGGTTTTTGAGATAATCTTATCGATTAAATGATTAAATAACTTGATGGCATTAAGAAACCGGGCCTGAAAATTTGGTTTCTTGGTGTCTTTTTAAAACTGAACCAACAACAAATTATTACCAAAAACATAAAAAATATGAACTTAAACCAATATACTGTAAAATCACAAGAAGCCATCCAGGCAGCTCAGCAGACTGCTATGGAATTTGGCAATCAGAGTATTGAACCACAACATATACTTGAAGGTCTTTTTCAGGTAGATGAAAACATTTCACCTTTCCTGCTAAAAAAATCTGAAGCAGACGCTACTCTGGTAAGAGAGCGTAACCGTGAGAATATTGAGAAGCTTCCAAAAGTTCAGGGAGGGAATATTTATCTCTCGCAGTCAGCCAACAAAGTTTTGCTGGATGCCCCGAATATTGCTAAAAAAATGGGCGACGAATATGTGACCATCGAACATCTATGGTTATCATTGCTGGAAACCAGCTCTGAAGTATCCAAGATGCTTAAGGATATGGGGGTTACCAAAAGCCTTCTGGAAGGTGCCATTAAAGAGTTAAGAAAAGGAAGCAAGGCTACTTCTGCCAGTTCAGAAGAAACTTATCAATCCTTAAATAAATATGCTAAAAACTTTAACGAATTAGCAGCGGAAGGAAAACTGGACCCCGTAATCGGTCGTGATGAAGAGATCAGAAGAGTACTGCAGATCCTTTCCAGAAGAACAAAAAACAACCCTATCCTCATCGGGGAACCGGGGGTAGGTAAAACAGCCATTGCCGAAGGTATTGCCCACCGTATTATTTCGGGAGATATTCCTGAAAACCTGATGGACAAAACACTGTACTCTTTAGATATGGGGGCACTAATTGCCGGAGCTAAATATAAAGGTGAGTTTGAAGAGCGTTTGAAATCTGTTGTGAATGAAGTAATTAAATCTGAAGGACAGATCATTCTTTTCATCGATGAGATCCATACTTTAGTTGGAGCAGGAGGCGGTGAAGGAGCAATGGACGCAGCCAATATCCTTAAACCAGCTTTAGCAAGAGGAGAATTAAGAGCAATCGGTGCCACCACTCTGAATGAATACCAAAAGTATTTTGAGAAAGATAAGGCATTGGAAAGACGTTTCCAGAAAGTAATGGTAGAAGAACCGGATACGGAATCTGCGATCTCGATTCTCCGTGGGGTTAAAGATAAATATGAAGCCCATCACAAAGTAAGAATCAAAGATGAAGCGATTATTGCTGCAGTGGAAATGTCTCAGAGATATATCTCAGACCGTTTTTTACCGGATAAAGCAATTGACCTTATCGACGAAGCTTCGGCTAAACTGAGAATGGAAATCAATTCAAAACCTGAAGAGCTGGATGTTTTAGACAGAAAATTAATGCAGCTGGAAATTGAGCTTGCAGCTATTTCGAGAGAAGGCAACCAGACAAAAATTGACCATTTAAAAGAAGATATTTCAAAAATTTCTGAGGAAAGAAATGAAATCAATGCCAAGTGGCTGAAAGAAAAACAAAAATCAGAGGATTTAACCTCTATCAAAAAAGATATTGAATCTCTGAAACTGGAAGCAGAAAAAGCTTCAAGAGCCGGAGATTATGCAAAAGTAGCGGAAATCCAGTACGGAAAAATAAAGGAAAAGGAAGATGCTTTGCAGAAGCTCGAATTAGAGATGCAAAACCATCAGAATGAACTCATTAAGGAGGAAGTTACTTCTGAAAACATTTCTGAAGTGATTGCAAAATGGACGGGAATTCCTGTCACCAAACTGCTTCAGTCTGAAAGAGAAAAGCTTCTGAATCTTGAAACTGAGCTTCACCATCGTGTTGTAGGACAGGATGAAGCTATCGGAGCGGTTGCAGATGCCATCAGAAGAAACAGAGCGGGACTGAGCGATGAGAAAAAGCCTATCGGATCTTTCTTATTCTTAGGAACTACCGGTGTCGGTAAAACTGAGCTGGCAAAAGCCCTTGCAGAATACTTATTCGATGATGAGAACAATATGACAAGGATCGATATGAGTGAGTACCAGGAAAGACACAGTGTTTCGAGATTGGTGGGAGCTCCTCCGGGATATGTAGGTTATGATGAAGGCGGGCAGCTGACGGAGGCGGTAAGAAGAAGACCGTATTCCGTGGTTCTTCTGGATGAAATTGAAAAAGCACATCCGGATGTTTTCAACACGCTGCTTCAGGTATTGGATGACGGACGTCTGACAGATAATAAAGGACGTGTGGTGAACTTTAAGAATTCGATCATTATTATGACCTCCAATTTAGGTTCACATCTGATTCAGGAGAATTTTGAAAATATCACTGAGGAGAATCAGGATGAGATCGTCGACAAGACAAAAGATGAAGTTTTTGATCTTCTGAAACAAACCTTACGTCCGGAATTCCTGAACAGAATAGATGAAGTGGTCCTGTTCCAGCCTTTAAATAAAAAAGAGATCGGAAAAATTGTTCAGTATCAGCTGAGAGGTTATAATGATATGCTCGCCAAGCGAAACATCATCATGACCGCTACCCAGGATGCCTTGGATTACCTGATGAATAAAGGATATGATCCTTCTTTCGGAGCCCGACCTCTGAAAAGGGTGATCCAGCAGGAAGTATTAAACAAATTATCAAGAGAGATTCTTGCCGGAAAAGTAAATGATGGTGACAGAATCACTTTAGATTATTTTGAAGAGACAGGCTTGGTATTCAGGCCGGCAGATCTGTAAAGTAGTTTTTTTCATATATATATTATTTTTGTAAGTAAGTGGTGCAGCCCAATCTGCATCACTTATTTTTTTACTTTTTTATCTAAGCTATGTGAAATATCAGTATATTTATAATTCAAAAAAAATTACTAACTAAAACAAAATCAGTATGAAAAAGTTAAAAAGAAGTTCATTAAAAACCATTCTAGGGGGAAAAATTGACTGCAGTTGCAATATATTAACTTACCCTGACGGCTCTACCAGCGGCACTTGCGCTACAGAAAGATGCTCGCAAATCAACATCAATTGCGGACAGGCCGAATGCAGACCCAGCCTTATTGACTAATCTTTGAAATTATCGTATGAAAAAGTTAAAAAGAAATGATTTAAAGAGGATCAGCGGTGGTGTATCGGCTTCAATCACAGAGTGCGACATCGATATGAACTGCCCTGTAGGACTTTGCTGTTCAACAGGATATATATGCAGAGACCCCAAAAGGTATCCTTGCATTTAGATTTTAGTTATAAGCCGGAGTTAAATTTCCGGCTTTTTTTTGCTTTTAGCATACTTATTATTTTTCGACTAATTTGAAAGATATAGTCTATCAATTTGCCATATTAATAAAACGGTTAAAATATTTCATACAAATAAAAAAATCAACGAATAATATAAACAAACATAAAAATATCAATTATACAGTAAAAAGTGTTAAAATCATAAATAATAATCACTGAATGTATATTTTTTATACATTTGTAACACATTTGAACTACAAAAGATAATTTTATGAAAAAAACAGTATTAGGAGTATTGATTACTCTTTTTGTTTCATGTGCCAATGAAACAGAAAATCTCAACACTGAAAGCGCAAACGCAAACACTGACCAACCAACAATGGCAGCTAAAGGGGCGATTTGCGGCTCTGATGTTGTGAGACAAAGATTTCTTTCAGAAAACCCTGACGCTGCGCAGCGTATGTTTAAGATTGAAAACAGTACGGCAGAATTTATTGAACAAAAGAAGATGGGCAGGGTTCTCGCCGACGGAAGTGTTGAAATTCCTGTAATTTTTAATGTACTTTACACGAATGCAGGCAATAACATATCCGATGCAAGAATTAATTCTCAGATCGATGTACTGAACAAAGCCTTCGCATCGACACACGCTAACGTTTCCAATATTCCGGCAGAATTCCAGACACTAAACGCCGGAGACACAAAAATCAAATTCAGACTGGCACAGATCAACAGAAAGTCTACCACTAAATCCAGATGGGCTCCTGATGATAAAATGAAAAAATTAACGACCGGAGGAGTTGATGCTACCGATCCTTCAAAATATTTAAATATCTGGGTGGTAGATTACATGCCTTACCAATCCGGATATGTACTAGGATATGCCACTTTCCCTGAATCTGCAGGACTTTGGAATGACGGAGTAGTCATGATGGATGAGTATGTAGGTGAAGGCGGACCGATTGCTACCCACAACAAAGGAAGGGTAACAGTGCACGAAGTTGGCCATTATCTGAACCTGAGACACATCTGGGGTGATGCGAACTGCGGAAATGACTTTGCAGATGACACGCCACAACAGATTACTCTTCACAGAGGAGTTCCTTCTTATCCTAAAATGGAAACATGTGGAGGTGTATCCCGATCTGTAATGTTCATGAATTACATGGACTATTCTGACGAAACTACTCTATTCATGTTTACAAAAAACCAGAACGACAGAATGCAGGCATCTGTTTCAGCTAACGGACCAAGAGCCGGATTGAGAATACTATAGAACACAATCAATATAAATATAAAGCCCCCAACTGATTTGGGGGCTTTGTTATTTTACAGCTTATACACAATCCGTAAAAACACGGAAAATAAACAGGAAAAAACACATCCGTTTACCTCGAATTTTTTACGAGATTTGCATTACTAACTAACATTCTTTTATAAAACTAACGTTATGAAAACAAAAACTACTTCGGAAGCCGGAGCAAGCGAGACTGTTTCAGGTGCAAACACCATTCCTTCAGAGCTTGTTCGGCAGTTAATAGGCAACTACAGAAACAATCAGATGCAGGCTGTTAACAAGGAATTGGGGATTACCGATTCTCATGCTATATGGTTTGACCTTCCCAAGCTGAAAAAATTTATAGCATGCGTAGAAAATGAAGCAGTAAAAGCAAATCCCGATGTTTCTGAAGAAGATCTGGGCATCAGGTTCTATTATGCCGCCTATCCAAAAGCTGAAGACTGGGCTATTATGGAAAGCCACCCTGTAGAAAAAGAATATGCCGAAAGACATACTTTAGTCATGATCCCTACCTTGAAAAAAGCAGATGAAACCGGAGAAATGCTTAACTATGATTTCTGCCCGTCACATTCTGGGTCAATATTAGCGATGGCCTCAAAAACCGGAAAGTCGGGTGATCCTGAAACTCTTGCAGAAAATCATGGAGTATTATCTCCACCGGAAAGTCCAAAAATGGAGCAATTTCCTTAATAGCACAATACATCTTACTCTACTCTAAAAAATGACAGATTTACAGAAAATACTCCAGGATTCTATGATTTGGGCAGAAGCACTCGCTGCCGTTATATCGGTTATTTATTATAATCGTAACAATAAGGGAGGATATTGGAAATATTTTTCCATTTATCTTATCATTATATTCCTCTCTGAAATGATTGGAAAATGGGGAGATTTAATCGTAGACTACAATAAGCAGAACTTTTACAATTATTTTGTAATTCCTCTTGAATTTCTTTTCTTTTACTGGCTTTATGCTGCAAAATCACTAGGCAGGCCAAAATTGTTTTATATCATATCCCTGCTGTATCTTTTGTCATTTTTATCAAGTGAACTCTTCTTTACCACCAAAAAGATCATTTTATCCTTTAACTATACAGTCGGATGCCTTCTTTTAATGGTATTGGTGATCATGGAATATTACAAACAGATCAATTCTTCTGAAATTCTGAACTTCAGCAGAAATAAAATGTTTTATATCAACCTTGGAGTAACATTATTTTATATAGGAACACTTCCATTCTGGACATTCTTTAATCTTATTAAGGAATACAGAGAAATATATCATATTTATTTTTCTTATTTTCTTATGTCAGGAATCATCATGTATGTATTATTTTCAATTTCATTCATATGGGGAAAACAGAGCTCATCATAGTATTAATTTTGTTTAATATATTCTTTATACTATTTGTATCAGCAGTAATAGTTTACATCAGAAAATACCAGCAGCGCAAAAGAGAATATATGAATGAAATTGAAATAAAAACCGAAATCCATAAGCGGGAGCTTCTGGCTACACAGCTTGAAATCCAGCAGGCGACCATGCAGCAGATAGGACGTGAGCTTCATGATAATATCGGCCAGAAACTGACACTGGTAAGCCTTTATACCCAGCAGCTTCTTTACGAAAACAGGGTCCCCGAGGTAAGCGAAAGAATAGACCAGATTTCCCAGATCATCAACCAATCCCTGCAGGATCTCAGAAGCCTTTCAAAAACACTGACAGATGACAATATAAACCAGAAGGAAATCGTAACTTTAATCCAGGAAGAGGTAGACAATACCAATACTTTCAAAAGATGCCATGTGAGTTTTGAACATAACTTCAAGCAGCTTGATCTTGGATTCGTCCACAAGAATGTGCTTCTCAGGATCATACAGGAATTTATTCAGAACAGCATCAAACATGCAAACTGTAAAAATATTTTTATTAAGCTGAATACTTCCGAGGAGATACTTTGGGAGCTTAATCTCAGGGATGACGGTATTGGATTTGACAGCACAGAGATAACATCCAATGGCATTGGTCTTACCAATATGAAAAACAGAGCTGCAATCATAGGTGCAGATTTCAGTCTTGAGAGTGAGAAAAATACCGGAACTACACTTCATATTATTTTAAAAAAACAGCCATGAAAAAAACAATAGTAATTGTTGACGATCACATACTAATCGCCAAAGCACTGGAAGGGATTATTGATAATTTTAATGAATTTGAAGTAATCTACGTTTGCGAAAATGGCAAAGACCTGATCCAGAAGCTTGAAGACAACGGTAAAATTCCGGACATTATCCTTCTGGATATCAGCATGCCGATTATGGACGGCTTCGAAACTGCTGCCTGGCTTACTCAAAACCATCCGGAGATCAAGGTAATGGCACTGAGCATGCAGGGTGATGACAACAGTGTTATCAAAATGATTAAAAACGGTGCAAAAGGATATTTACTAAAAAACACCCATCCTAAAGATCTTGAAACTGCATTAACAAAATTAAATTCTGACGGCTTTTTCTATCCGGAATGGGCTTCAAAGATAATATTTTCCAATCTCAACAAAGATAAGGAAACAGAAAGCACTGTAAGAATTTCCGACCGGGAAAGAGAATTCCTGAAATACACGGTCACAGAGCTAAGCTATAAGGAAATTGCGGACAGAATGTGCTGCAGTCCGAGAACAGTAGAAAGCTACCGCGACCAGTTATGTGACAAATTAGATCTGAAAACCCGGGTCGGACTTGCTGTTTTTGCTATTAAAAATGGTTTTGCAGGCTAATCAGAAAAAAGGAATAAAAATTAAAAATATAAATCATTTTAAATAATTCAATAAATATTTTTAATTATAATAATTATCAATTAAAAATAATTAAATACAAATTGAAAAAATAGTTAAAATTCAATTAAACCCCAATAAACATTATCAATAAGCAATAACCATCGGTATTTAATGGGAATTATTCAAATATGTGTGAATATTTTTTGTGTATTAATTTTTTATAATATAAATTTGGAACGCAAACCATTTACAATATATTATGAAAAAACTATTATTAGGAGCCCTTGTCCTGGGCTTCATCTCAGCCTGTAACAGTGATAATATTTCCAACCAGGAGGATATATCTCAGGATCCGGGAAATCTTTCAAGTGCTCTGGCATCAAAAAGAACCTGTCCTTCTGACATTATAAGGGATAAGGCACTCAAAAAAGATCCGGCTTTAAGAGCCAGATTTGAAGCTAATGAACTGCAGTCTGAGAAATTTTCAAGAGATCTTACGATGGGCAAGGTGCTTGCAGACGGCACGGTAGAAATTCCGGTTGTTTTCAATGTAATCTATAACACTTCTACCCAAAATATTTCTGATGCAAGAATTGCAGAGCAAATCGCAGTTCTGAATGCAGATTACGGCGCTACCAATTCTGATGTTAATCAAATACCTTCAGCATTCCAGCCTTCTGCGGCCGGCGATGTAAAAATCCGTTTCAGACTGGTAACCACCAACCGTAAGCAGAGTACAAAAACAGGATGGAGATCTGATCTTGAAGAAATGAAAAAATCGACTACCGGAGGTATTAACGCAACTGACCCAACTAAAAACATGAATATCTGGGTGGTTAATTCTATCCTTGATGAAAACAGCCAACCGGGAACACTGGGATATGCTTACTATCCTGAGTCTGCGGGACTATGGTATGACGGTCTTGTAATAGGCTATCAGTATATTGGAAAAACGGGCGCTTCCGCTCCATTCAATTTAGGCAGAACAGTTACGCACGAAGTAGGCCATTATTTAAATCTGCCTCACCTTTGGGGATCATCCAATACAGGCTGTCAGACAGATTACTCCAGCGACACTCCCACTTCTCCTGGGCCTAACTACGGAACACCATCATATCCTTTAAACAGAATCTGCGGAGGTGTAAGCCGCTCTCAGATGTTCATGAATTATATGGATTATGTAGATGACAAAGCTATGTTTATGTTTTCTGCGAATCAAAAAACAAGAATGCAGGCAGTAGTAGCTGCGGCAGGTCCAAGAGCCGGACTGAGATAATAAACATCTAATAAACTTAAATAAAATAGTCTGGATTACAAGTTAATTCAGGCTATTTGTTTTTATAATAACCCGTTTTATTTTACATCCTGCTATATAAAATCAGATCAAAAAATATCAGAATAAAAATGTTTTTTTCAAAAAAAGTTCACCGATTAAAACCAACTAATTTTAATTTTATTAATAGCATAATAATAAATAAAATAATCTACTTAAAATCTATATGATTTAAAATTACGTTATATTTTTAAAAAAATAATTGAATTAATTTAATACTTTGGAAATTAACAATAACTCAATATTCAATCAAATAACATATGAAATGCATAATAATTTACATTAAATGTTAATATATTTTTAATAAAATATTAAAAATGTGTTGCACAAGAATTTCAAATAATATAAATTCACCAAAAGAAATTATAGAAAATAAGAGCTTATGAAAAAATTATTATTTGGAGCAGTTGTATTAAGCTTCATGTCTGCTTGTAACAGCGACAATATGTCGAATCAAAATGAAAACCCTGCAAATGAAGAGATCACTTCAGCTGATATGTTCAAAAGGGGCTGTGCATCTGAAGAAGTAAGACAGGAGGCATTAAAAAACAATGCTCAACTTAGACAAAATTTTGTAACATTAGAAGCGAATACAGAAAAATTCGCTAATGAATTAAAGCTTGGAAGAGTTCTGGCAGATGGTACTGTAGAAATTCCGGTTGTTGTGAATGTATTATATAGAAGTACTGCAGAAAATGTATCTGACGCAAGAATCGCGGAACAAATAGACGTATTGAATGCTGACTTCACAGGAACAAACGCTGATGCCAGTAAAATCCCTGCTGAATTCCAGACTGTAAGTGCTGGTGATACGAAAGTAAAATTCAGATTGGTAAATACCATAAGAAAAGCTACAAGCAAGTCAAGCTGGGCAACCAATGATGATATGAAGAAAGCATCTAAAGGAGGAATTGATGCTACAAACCCAGCAAATTACTTAAACATCTGGGTTGTAGGTAAAATGACAAGCCAGGGAAGAACTATTCTTGGGTATGCTACGTTTCCTGAATCTGCAGGATTATGGAATGACGGTGTAGCTATTGCCGCTCCATATTTTGGAAAAACCGGAGCTGCTTCACCTTTCAACTTAGGAAGAACTGCAACACACGAAGTAGGACATTATTTAAATCTTAGACACATCTGGGGAGATGCGAGCTGTGGTAATGACCAGGTTACAGATACTCCTACACAGACTACTGCTAATTATGGAAAACCAACTTATCCATTATACAACACATGCAGCGGTGTTCAAAGATCTGTAATGTTTATGAACTATATGGATTATGTAGATGATGCTGCTATGTTTATGTTCTCAGCAGGACAGAAAGCAAGAGTTCAGTCGGTTATCGCTTCTACAGGAGCAAGATCCGGATTAAGACTTTACTAAAATTAAATTGATTTCAATAAAAAGCCTGAATTTTCTATTCAGGCTTTTCTTTTATAATGATTTCGTATTATTTTCGGGCGTATAATCCATAAAAATATCTCCGTCCAGAGTTACCGATTTCACTTTCTTTTTAATAGGAATGGCAAGGTCTGCCTGCTTCTGGTTCTTTTCCCATAAGGAAGGTGAAAAGTGAAGCTTTTCAACTGAACCGTCTTCGTAATTCAAAACAGCATCAAAAGGAATTGCAAATCCTCCAACATTATCTATATTGACTGTAAGAAGATCGTTGAGCTGTGAAATATCAGTTATTTTCAGATCAATATAGTTATTGGTATAGAACCAGTTTTGAAAAAACCAGTTCAGGTTTTTCCCCGAACCTGTACTCATTGAATTAAAATAATCCCAAGGGACAGGATGCTTTCCATTCCAGTTGTTCATATAATGCAGAAGCGCCTTCTTGAAGAGTTCGTCTCCTAAATAATCTTTCAGTGCAAGGTAAGAAAGAGATGCTTTTACATAGGAGTTGTTTCCGTATCCGGGTCCGCTTACCTGTGTACTCATTGTAATAATAGGCTGGTCCTGTTCTGCAGAAGGATCATTGATCCATTTTTTGACACGGAAATTCTTATAGAATTCTTTTGCTGCAGCTTCACCATTTTCATCAATCCCGATCAGGTACTCAAGGGTAGTTGCCCAGCCTTCATCCATAAAAGCATACCGGGTCTCATTGATTCCCATATAAAAAGGAAAGTAGGTATGAGCAATCTCATGATCTGCAGTAAGCCTTGCATCGCGGAGATCATCAGGAATACTTGTATCATTAATCATCATTGGGTATTCCATATCGGCATATCCCTGAATCGCAGTCATAACATTATAAGGATATTCCACCCCGGGCCATTTCTTTGAGAACCAGTCCAGATTATAGCGCATCCAGTTTACATATTGCTCAAAGTCTTTTGCTCCGGATTTATATCCTGCCTGAACACTTGCTCTTTTTGTTTTTAACTGTACACTTGCTGCATCCCAAACATAATGGCTGCTCAATGCAAAGCAGAAATCCGTAATATGATTCGCTCTGAATTTCCAGACATTCCATTTATTCTGCTTGGTTACTTTTCCGGATCTCATTTCCTGTTCTGAAGCAATATGGATCACTTTGTCGCTTTTAAGAGAGGCTTTATATCTTTTTAAATATTCCTGCTGAAGTACTGCTTCGGGATTCAGAAAATCACCGGTTGCCCATACTACAAAATTTTTGGGAGCGGAGATCGCAAAACTGTAATCGTTAAAATCATTATAAAATTCCTGTCTATCCGAATGGGGAAGCATATCCCAGCCATTATAATCATCATAAACGGAAATCCTCGGGAAAGAATAGGCCACATAAAAAGTTTCAGGATCTATCTGCCCTTCCCTTCCGCTCTGCACAGAAAGCGGATATTCCCATTCTATTTTCACATCAGCTTTTGCTCCGGCCTTCAGCACTTTATTAAGCTTTACTTTTTCTACGGTGCCCCAATCATCACTGTTTACGGTATATTTCTCACCATTGATGATCAATGATTTCATATAAAGCCCTGAAGACAGAAAATCTCTGGATACGGAACCAGATCTCGGAGACTGTGGCTTATGAAGGTTGTTTACAAATCTGATTGCCAGTTCATGAAGTTCATCCGGGCTGTTATTGATGTATGTGATGGTTTCTTTTCCTGAAACTGTTTTGCTTCCGGCATCCACTTTTACCTCAACATTATAAATCCCTTTATTCTGCCAATAGTTTTTGCCCGGAGCACCGGAAATATCACGGGTTCCTTTTTCATAGGCTTTCTTAATATTTCTTGGCATATACAGCTCCTGGGCGGCAATCTGCTGCATTGAAACAGCAACTACCAGAGCATAAAGAAATCGTTTCATATCTCTAATTTTAAAAAATAAACATCAAAATTAGCGAAAATGTCACACAGAAAAGGAATTTCTTTTATAATAATGCTTTATGGATATTAGTTTTATTTTTTAGGAAGGAAGACAGATACTGAGAGATGAAACTTATTAAACCTTTATAAATTTCTAAATCAAGACGTAACAAATAATTTCTACAATCTATCTGCTTCATCTGTTTTCTTAATAGTCTTAGCATTTTTCACTGACTGGTTGCCGAAATTGAATTTCAGAGACAGCGTGAATCCCTGAGTATCTCCGTAATCCAAAAAATAATTGTCCTGATTGGCATATTTTGTACTTATCTTCTGACCCATGCTTCTGAAAATATCATTAAAAATAAATGAAGCTTCCAGTTTTTTATCAAAAAATTTCCGGTTCATCAAAAAATACGCAGACCATGCACTGGAAATTCTGAAAGTCCCCTGGATTCCCGGCGAATAGTATCTGTGACCAAGTTCCATTTTCCAGTCATTACTTTTATCCAAGGTAATGGCTGTTGAAACATTAGACACCCAGTTCCAGACCTTATTTTTATACAGGAGATCATCAAGCCCTTTGAAATAATTTTCGTTGTGCTCCAGGTTTTCCGAAAGAATCAGCGTCCACCACGGTTTGATCTGAAAGTTCTTGTACAGACTGGCTCCAAAAGCCTGGCCTTTTTCAATATTGGTAAAATAATAGATCAGATTATTAGTACTGGGTTCCTGATATGAAATTTCCATAGACGGATAAATCTCCTTTCTGTAATACAAATCCAGATTCCAGCCTTTCCAGGAATAAGTCATATTGAGATTATGAATGATCGTGGCTTTCAGTTTCGGATCTCCCTGATAATAGGAGAATAAATTATAATATGACTTCGCCGGATTCAGCCATGCATAAGAAGGCCTGCTGATCCTTTTCCCATAGGAGAACCCGAATTCATGCTTGCTTTCCGTAGCATACTGAACATAGAAAGTCGGAAAAAGACTCCAGTACTTATTTTTGTTGCGTTCGTAAGGCTCGGAAACTACCCCTTCCAGATCCGTCATCTCAGCGCGAAGACCTCCTTTGAAATTCCACTTCCCAGGATTGTAAGCCAGTGAAGAATAGACCGCAAAATTATGTTCCTTGTAATCAAAAAGGCTGCTTTTCTCCGGACGTAATTGTAAGGAACCGTTTTCGTTATCAGAAAAATCTAGTCCGCTCATTGTTTTCACAAAACTGTACTTCGCTCCGGACTCTATTTCAAACTTTTTATCTTTCCACAGATAATCGGCCTGGGTGGAATATAGCTGAACATCCGTTTTATTTTGAGTGAAAAAATTATCATTCTTTGGTACTTCTCCTGCAAAATTCAGATGAGTAAGGACATTCTGATATTTATCCGCATTGTTTCCGGTAAAATAGCTGATCCATGAAAGATGAGTTTTCTTATTAATTTTTCTGTCAATCTGAAGGCTCAGTGAATTGTTGATCGTCCGGGACTGATGATCGTTAATGGTTGTATAATCTGACTCAGCAATATCCTGGCTGTTGTAGATCAGTGTAGGCACCACATAAGTCCCAAAAGACTTCGGGCTGAAATATCCTGAATAATTCAGACTCAGATTGGTCAGACTGTCAATTTCATATTCCGCATTGAAGTTGACGGTATTCTGTGCTCTGTTCTTGTCCTTTCTGTTCATGGTACTCACCCATCTCGTCTGGCTTTCCTGGTAATTGACATAGTCTTTTCCCTCCCGGTAATAGGTTCCAAAACCTCTGTAATAACTTCCCATCAATGAAAGTTTATCTTTTTTGTAATACTGGGATATGCCTACATTTCCTTTTGCATATTGGGTCTGAACATATTTTGATGAAACAATTCCACGGTAGCCTTTGATTTTATTCTTCTTCATTACAATATTCAGTACTGCGCTTCCTGATGCTTCATATTTTGAAGGTGGATTGGTGATCACTTCTACCGATTTTATTTCGTCCCCCTGTGTGTTTTCAAGAAAATTCTTAAGCTCATCCCCAGTGAGCATTACTTTTTTATCATTAATAGTGACCAGAATTCCTGTTCCTCCTTTAATCGCGATTACATCATTATTGATCGTCACATTGGGCGTCTTCTTCAATATCTCCCATGCATTAAGCGAAGAAACATTAGTATTTTCAACATTGAATTCCATTCGGTCTATTTTTCTGGTGACCACAGGCTTCTGCTTGGTCATCACGACAGCTTCTATTTCCTGGGTTTCTTTCTTAAGAATGATCTTAAGTTCATTATCCTTTTGCAGATCTACAATTCTTTCAAAAGGAATATAATCTGTTTTTCTGACTGCTATTTTTATAGAATCAATGGTTATTGCTTCTACATGGAACTGCCCGTCAGCATCTGTTTTCAGTGCTTTGATCAGCTCATTTTTTAAATTATAAATCCCGATATCCGCAGAGGATACCTTTCCATTCTCAGTGTCCGTCACTGATCCTTTGATCATCTGCACCTGTGCGGACAGAAGCACTGGAAAAAGCAGGAGAAGAAAAATTTTATACATAATTGATTCTGAAAAGCATGGATGTTAGTTTACTTGACAGCCCAAAATTCTGTATTTGTCGAGATAATTTCGGTTAATGGAAGGTTAATGATGGGTTAATGCCAGACAAGGGAAAGTCTAAAGTTTTATCTTTGTTTCAATGATGTCCAAAAGTAAATATCTTATTGCCCTTTTCGCCGCACTGTTCCTGCTTCTGTTGGGAATACAGGCCTATTTTATGTACAAAACATATCAGGTAAAGGAACGGGAGATCTACAGAACGGTACATGAAGGACTTACCAACTACACCGATAAACTGGAGGATCTGGGTGGTATAGCAAATAAGACAGATGACTCTATCCAGAAGATACTGATCAGATATCATGACAAAAAGATAAGTAAAAAAGACTTCTTAGCTTATTTTGAAAAAAACAGAAAAGCTAACGAAAAACATTTAAGCAATTATGTAGACAGCCGCTTTAAAAAAGAAGGGTATAAAATTGCGACAAAAACAGAATACATTTCGATCATTTATATTCCTGACAGCACCCACCTGATCAATCAGCCGATCACAGTATACGAAACCAGAAATAAAGTCACGGCCCCCAAGATTTCCAATACTGGCAAATGGGAAACGACATCAAAATCAAGCACCAAAGACGGCAGACCCGGCCGAAACGATTCTTTTCTTCTAAAAAGCAATACTGGCTTTGAGATCTTAAACATCAAAACAATTATATTCAAAGAGCTTGCCCTGCTGACGATATGCTGTGCAGCAATCCTTGCGAGTGTTCTGCTGATTTATATTTTCACCTTTAAAAATTTATCACGGCAACAGAAACAGGTAGAAGTCCTACACACTGTGGTGGATAATATTTCCCATGAATTCAAAACCCCGATTGCCACTTTAAAAATCGCATCGAAAGCTTTAAAAAAAGAATGGAACCCTGAAACTCTGCCCCTTATCGACCGGCAGATCAGCCGACTGGAAAATCTGATGCTTCAGCTTCACAGGGATGAAACTGCCGGAGAAGTTCTGTCTGTAAAACCTGAAGATTGGGACTTTTTTGTACAGGATCTCGCCTTTACGTATCCTGAGACAAATTTTGAACTGACCAGCCAGGTTTCAAAAGAGCTTCCTTTTGATAAAAATCTCATGGAAACCCTGATCAAAAATCTTGGTGAAAACAGTGTAAAGTATGGAGCTTCTCATGTAAAAATCAATCTTAACGACAGTTCTCAACATCTTAAAATAGAGGTTCATGACAACGGCTGTGGTATAGAGAAAAAAGAACTTGATCATATTTTTGAAAAATTTTACAGGATCCAGTCTAATAATGTCCATAACACCAAAGGCCTGGGGCTAGGGCTTTATTTTGTTAAAAAAATAGTAACGAAATACCATGGCAGTATTGAGGTTTCCAGCCTTCCTAAAACTGAAACTGCTTTTAAAATATCTATTCCCTATGAAAACTAAGATTCTTCTGGCAGAAGACGATCCGGATTTCGGAATGATCCTGAAGCAATATCTGGAACTGGAAAATTTTGAAGTTGCATGGTTTCAGAACCCGGAAGACATTGTCCGCCTTTTAAGTACAGATTTCCCTTTTCATATCGGCATTCTGGATATTATGATGCCTTCGATCGACGGCTTCTCTTTAGCAAAAATGATCTTAAAGGAGAAAAAAAATTTTCCTTTGCTTTTCCTGACTGCCAAGAACCAGAAAATAGACCGCCTGATGGGACTAAAGATGGGAGCAGATGATTATATTGCTAAACCCTGCGATCCGGAAGAGCTGGTTTTGAGGATCAAAAATATCCTGAAAAGAACTCAGCCGGCCGTTTCTCCACAAATAAAGATCGGAAGCTATTCTTTAGATACTGAAAAACTGCTGCTTTCCCATCCTGAAGGAAACACCCGTCTTACAATCCGGGAACGGGAACTTCTTCTGTATCTTCTGAAACATAATGGTACAATGATTAAAAGAGATGACATTCTGGATAGTCTTTGGGAAACTAATGATTATTTTACAGGGAGAAGCCTTGATGTATTTATCAGCCGGCTCCGCAAATATTTTATGAATGATCCCCAAATAAAAATCCAATCCCTGAGAGGCATTGGATTTGAAGTTGATTTCCCGGTGAGCTGATCCCAAATTAATAAGAAAGCTCTGCCAATACCGGAAAATGATCCGATGGATACAGCAGGTTTCCTCTTCTGTCGTTGATGTGTCTCTGGGATTTTATTTTAAACCCTTTTACAAAAATATAATCGATTCTGTCTTTAGGAATTTCATTCACATTGAAAGCGGTAAATGTTCCTTTAGGCCCGTAAGGTTTTGTTTCGGAATGATAAAAGCTGTCATTCAAATTCTGGGAAAGGATTTTTATCGGTTCAGAATCTTCTGTTAAATTAAAATCTCCACTTAAAGTTACAGGAATATTTTTGGGATTCATCTCTTTAATCTTCTTCAGAATAAGTTCAGAAGATTTCACCCTTGCCACATTTCCGATATGATCAAAATGAAGGTTCATCGCCAGAAATTCTTTTTTTGTTTTTTTATCTTTAAAAAAAGCATAGGTACAGATTCTGTTGAGGGCAGCATCCCATCCTCTGGAAGGTTTTTCCGGTGTTTCCGAAAGCCAGAATGTCCCGGATTTCACTACCTGAAGTCTGTTGGTATCATAAAAAATAGCTGAGAACTCACCTTTATCCTTTCCATCATCTCTTCCCACTCCTATATAATCGTAATTCTTAAGGCCGTCCTTTATATCTTTCATCTGCTCAGGAAGTGCTTCCTGAACTCCGAAATAATCGGGATGATAATAATTTAACAGATCCACAGCATCCTGTTTTCTCTCTGTCCAGGCATTTTCTTTATCCGATGCAACCTGCAGCCTGATATTGAAACTCATCACTTTAAGGTCCTGTGAAAATCCCAGTGCAAAGAGCAGCAAGGATACTATTGAAAATCTGAAATTCATAATCCTATTTTTAATTAGAAGAACAAAAATATAATATCTTTTTGAGAGACAATAAAGATGTAGGATACATTATCATTAATTAATTTAAATTCCGAATTCGGTATAAGTCTTAATAAACGCAAGGATAAACAAAACCGTTTCACTTATAGATAGCAATACACAGGAAATATTTTGTATTCCATTGCTGAATGAATGCCTTTGCTTTCCTTTCTATATGTATCAGAAAATCTTCTTCGTTTATGTTTGCGATAAATAAAAATTGATTTCAATCATTTTTATCATCAATTCAGATTAAATTAAAAAAAATAAAGTAGCTGAAAGTAAAAAAGAATCCAGTTTAATTATAAAATTTAATCATATACCTTGCAATCATTGAGGTAAAAATCCAGCAGTACTTCCACCTATCTTTATTAAAAACCCTGAACTTCAAACGAAATCCAGGTCTCTTAATACTATTTAAAACTGTGTTTTTATTCTTTGGTAAATTTATATTCCCTTCCGGCCTGTTTAAAAATAAGATCCTTTTTATCTTTGCTAAACACCAGGGTTATTCCCGCCTCATCAAATGTAAACTGGTTACTTCCTATATATTGAAGGGGAAATTCCGGCTGGTTTCCTGCTTTCACATAAAGCTGGCCGTTTTTATCGGTGAAGACCAGCTTGATCGGGTCACTTGCAATCCCATATGTTCCTGCAAAATCTTTTGTATTGATCTTTTCAACGGGCTTTGTCTGTGCTGAAGGCCAGATATTATTTTTCGGGTTAACATCAGGAACCAGAGAATCCGGATCAAGCATTACTTCACTAATTTCTTTCTCTGAATTAATGTTGAACAGCCATTCCGTGTTGCGCTTCCAAACCTCAACAGGAATTTTTACGACCTGTTTGGTACCATCTTTAAATTTCACCTGAACGGTTGTAGGCATCGGAAGCTGGCCAAGATTTTCTACTGTGATCTGGGCACCTTTTTTAAAATCCCCGCTGATGTATTTTACCTCTTTAACGGACTGATCGATCTTCCATTTATTGATAAACCATCCTCTCCAGAACCAGTTCAGTTCTTCTCCGGAAACATTTTCCATTGTATGGAAGAAATCCCAGGGAGTAGGATGCTTGAAAGCCCAACGGTCAATGTAGGTTTTAAAAGCTTTATCAAATTTTTCGGGGCCTAAAATGGCCTCTCTTAAAATCTGCAGGCCCATCCCCGGCTTAAAGTAAGCCAGAACTCCTATGCTTCTTTCCTTCATATTATCAGGACCTACCATAACGGGCTCAATATTATCACCCATCATAAAGCCTCCACTCTTGGCAATATCTTGCTTCTTATAGTATTCTCCGTTGTTAAACGCTTTTGTAGATAGCTCATTGATAAAAGTATTGAAACCTTCATCCATCCATGCAAACAGTCTTTCGTTAGAACCTACAATCATCGGGAACCAGTTGTGCCCGAATTCGTGATCTGTAACTCCCCAAAGACCTTCACCGGCGGAATTCATATGGCAGAATACAATCCCGGGATATTCCATGCCGCCCTCATTCCCTGCGACATTGGTTGCTGCCGGATAAGTGTATTCATACCATTTATGAGAATAATGCTCAATGGCTGCCTTTGTATACTCTGTAGACCTGCCCCAGGCTTTTTCGCCTGCGCTTTCTGCAGGATAAGCAGATATGGCCACAGATTTTTTGCCACTCGGAAGGTTTATTTTTGCGGCATCCAGAATGAATGCCGGCGATGAAGCCCATGCAAAATCACGGGTCTGTTCAATTTTAAATTTCCATGTTTTTGTCCCTGAGGTTTGGTTCTTTCCGATTTCAGATTCCGGACGGATCATGACGGTTTTATCACTGTTTCTTGCCTGTTCCCAGCGGTTATTTTCTTCTTTACTGTATACTTCTTTATAATTCAGAAGTTCTCCGGATGCCACCACGTAATGATTTGCCGGGACTGTAATATTGGCTGTAATACGGCCGTATTCCAGATAAAATTCCGATGCTCCAATGTAAGGAAGAGTATTCCAGCCCATGACATCATCATAAACACACATTCTTGGATACCATTGAGCGACTGTAAATATTTTACCGTTTTTAGTATTTTGGACTCCCATTCTGTCGGATCCATATTCAGGAGAAACAAAAGAATATTCAATTTTTATTTTAGCAGTACCGCCTTTCGCCTTCAGTTCTTTAGGAAGATCGATCTGCATTCTGGTATCGGTAATGGTATATTTCACATCTTTACCGTCGAGTTTTACAGATTTAATTTTATAACCTCCATCCAGTTCTTCACCGTGAGCCCCGTTTCTGCTTCCTGATGGCGGAACAACTGCATTACCACGGGAATCTTTTGCAAATAAATTCTGGTCAAGCTGCAGCCATAAAAAGCTTAGATGGTCAGGACTGTTATTGGTATAAGTAATTTCAGCAGTGCCGGTGATTTCATTTTTTGCATCATTAAGGCTTACATTCTGATCATAATCTGCCGAATTCTGCCAATAGGCATGTCCCGGCTGCCCGCTTGCAGAACGGGTTTCCGTACCGGTCTGAGGATAAAAGAAAGGCTTGAATGCCTCTACATAACTGTATTTCGGAGTCTCCTGTGCTAAAGCAGATCCTGAAAAAAGGAAGACTGCTGCCGCTGCAATAAGGCCTGGAAGTTTATAATTCATTGGAATAAGTTATATTATTTCTGTGATAAGTTATAAAAAAACCCGGAATCGTTACAAATCCGGGTCATTTTATCAGTATTTTAATTTAATTTGTCTTTTTAGCTTTAATCATCGCTTCCAGTGCATCCCACATTTCTTTGGGAATATCTTCAAGCATATTGAACTCTCCGGCTCCCTGCAGCCATTCGCCGCCATCTATCGTCACTACTTCCCCATTCATATAAGCAGAATAGTCTGAAACCAGATAAGCAGCAAGGTTAGCCAGCTCCTGATGCTCCCCTACTCTTCTCAACGGAACTTTTTTCCTCATATCGAATTTTTCCTGAAGATCCCCCGGAAGAAGTCTGTCCCATGCTCCCTTAGTTGGAAAAGGTCCCGGAGCAATTGCATTGAAGCGGATTCCGTATTTTGCCCATTCTACTGCTAACGATCTGGTCATTGCCAGAACTCCTGCTTTGGCACATGCGGAAGGAACCACATAAGCAGATCCTGTCCATGCATAGGTGGTTACAATGTTTAAAACAGTTCCCGGGCTTTTGGAATCAATCCAATGCTTACCGATAGAAAGGGTACAGTTTTTTGTTCCTTTTAACACAATATCCAAAATAGAATCAAAAGCCGAGTGCGTCAGTCGTTCCGTTGGAGAGATGAAGTTTCCGGCTGCATTGTTCAGTAAAATATCTATTCTTCCGAATTCTTTCAACGCTGCTTCTTTCATGGCTTCCACCTCATCCCAGTTTCTCACGTCACAGGCAACACACAAAACTTTCCCGCCAGTTTCCTCTTCCAGTTCTTTTGCCGTTCCCTGTAATTTCTCCAGATTACGGGAAGTAATCACCACTTTTGCTCCCAGTTCCAGAAAATATTTGGTCATTGCTTTTCCAAGGCCGCTTCCGCCTCCCGTTACAATCGCTACTTTATCCTGTAATGCACCTTCGCGCAACATTGGCTGTGTATATAAATTCATATGATCTTATTTTTTCCTAAAAATACTAAATATTGAATGGATGCCATTTAAAATAATGGGATAAATAATAATGTTATAAATAGTTATTCTGCTGCTGTGTTTAAAATCATAAAAAATAACCCTGCAACGAATACAAGGTTATTTCTATAATGGCTGGCTGTAAAATTTTTATTATGAAACTACTCCTTTGAAAGAAAGTGTTTTTGGAGTTTTGCTCTCGCTGGTCGTAACATTCACTGTTTTCATAAATGCACCTTTGCTCGCTGCATTATAACTGGCTTCTACAAATCCTTTTTTTCCGGGAAGAATTGGTGTTTTAGTATAATCTGCTGTTGTACATCCGCATGAAGGAGCTACATTTTCAATAACGATCGGCTTTGAAGAGGTATTGGTGAATTCAAATCTGATGAGCTTAGGTTTTCCCTGAGGAATGGTTCCCACGTCTATAGATTCTGATTTCCATTTAATAGCATCAGCAATCATCTTTACTACTGAATTGCTTTCAACAGGAAATACATTGGCATAAAACGGAGAGAATGCCAGAACTGCTAAAAGTGCTGTGATTTTTAATTTTTTCATGAGTATAAATTTTAAGAGTTACAAGATTAAAAGAATCGGTTATTATTTTTTGATACAGCAAATGTAAAGCGGATTGCCCATACAACTTGTTAATCGCTATCAAACATTTGTTAACGAGTTGTTAATGATAAAAATTTAATAGATATTTTGGATAATATTGCTTCAGAAATGGAAATAAAAAAACTCAATATTATTATAACCCTCGGGCTCTTCGCTATCATTGGAATTATGACGGCACAGCTTTTATGGACCCGGCAGGCTTATAATCTTGAAGATAAAAAGTTTAACCAGAAGGTGAATATCGCTTTACTGGAAGTTGTGGAAAAATTGTCCGGCGGAAAAACTTCTTTTACTGAAAGTCCGGTACAGAATATTGCCAACGATTACTACGTAGTCAACATCAACAATGAATTTCACCCTGCAGTTCTGGAACACTATCTGAAGACAGAATTTACCCGTTTTCAAATCAATACAGATTATACATATGCCCTGTACAATTGCCACAGCGATAAAATGATTTATGGGAAATATATTTCGAGCCATCAGGAAAATCCCGGTAATAAGATGATTAATTTTCCAAAACATAAAAATCTGACGTATTACTTTTCGATCCGTTTTCCCGACAAAACAACTTATCTGATCAGTTCATTACGGTTTTGGTACTTGCTTACGCTGGCACTCTTCATCATCCTTCTTGTCTATGTTTATTCTATATATACGATTATCCAGCAAAAAAAATTCTCAGAGCTGCAGAGGGACTTCATCAATAATATGACCCATGAGTTTAAAACACCTTTATCTTCCATACTTTTAGCATCGGAAGCTCTTAACAAACACAATATCATCCAGGAGAATTCTAAGCTGGAAGCCTATACTTCCATTATCATCAATCAAAGCTACAAACTCAACAACCATATTGAAAAAATATTAAATATTGCGAAAAATGATGCTTCAGGGCTGTCATTAAAGCCTCAGAAAATTGTATTGCTTCCATTTATTCAGGAAATTGCAGACACTTTACATCAAAAAAATGAAAATCTTAGGCTCCATATAGAAATTGAAGATAACCTTTCAATTATTGCAGACGAATTTCACTTCACCAATATTATTTACAACATTTTGGACAACTCTGTTAAATATTGTGATACGAAGCCCGATATTACCATTTCATCAAATAAAGATTCAAAAGGCTTATATTTAAAGTTTAAAGATAACGGAATGGGGATTCCTGCTAAAAATATTCCTCATATTTTTGACAAGTTTTACAGGGTCAGCACAAAAAAAAGCGATGAGGTCAATGGCTTTGGGCTAGGCTTATTTTATGTAAAAAAAATTGTTCAGCAGCATCAATGGAAAATTTCGGTTGAAAATAATCCGGATAAAGGTATTACCGTCACTCTGTTTTTTCCGTTTAAAATTTAATAATGTTAGTAATGGAAAAGTCGAAAATTTTATATGCAGAAGATGATACCACTATAGCTTTCCTCATCCAGGACAGCCTGGAAAGCTATTATGATATCAATCATTACCCGGATGGACAATCTGCCCTTGAAGCATTCAACAGCCAAAATTTTGATATCTGTCTGCTGGATATTATGATGCCTGAACTCAACGGCTTTGAGCTGGCAAAGCATATCCGTAATAACAACTCTGAGATCCCCATCATTTTCATTTCTGCAAAAGCCCTGAAAGAAGACAGGATCAAAGGCCTCAAGATAGGTGCCGATGATTATCTGGTAAAACCATTCAGTATAGAAGAATTAATTTTAAAGATTGAAGTTTTCCTGAAACGCAGCAGAAAAACAGAGGCCTCACCGCTAAAATACAAAGTCGGCAAATATTATTTTGACCCTAAAAACTACACACTTCAGGATACAGAAAGTACCATTACCCTTACCCAAAGAGAATCTGACCTGCTCTTATATTTTATCCGCCACAAAAATACGGTTGTGAAAAGGCAGGATATACTGAAGGCAATCTGGGGAGATGATGATTATTTTATGGGGCGGAGTCTGGATGTATTTATTTCCAGACTGCGAAAAGTGTTCGCGGATGAGCAGAATATACTTATCGAAAACCTGCACGGAATAGGCTTCCGGTTTTCTGAAAAATAAATTAAATACACATTGCTTACTCTAAACGAAGTGTCTTATCTTTAATTAAACAGATTGCTTTCCAAAAATCTTGTCTATCCTTGCGATAATTAAACGCAAAGCAATACAAAGATTTGTAAATTATTCTTTGATTTTGACTACTTTTATCATTCGAAAATTTACTTATTCATGAAAAATTCGGGAACTTCTGTTTTTCTATTATTTTTATTATTTAGTTTAAATTTTAAAGCTCAACAATTCGAAAAGCTCTATCAATATGTAGATCCTTTAATAGGAACTGAAAAAATGGGTCATACCTATCCGGGCGCTACCGTTCCCTTCGGAGCTGTACAGCTGAGCCCGGAAACTGATACTATTTCGTATGAGCTCAATGGGAAATACAACGGCGAGGTCTATAAATACTGTGCGGGATACCGCTATGAAGACAAAACCATTGTAGGTTTCAGTTCAACACATTTCAGCGGAACAGGGCATTCTGATCTTGGAGATTTTCTGATTATGCCCACGGTCGGAAAGCTGCAGCTGAATCCGGGAACAGCCTTACATCCTGAAAGTGGCTACCGAAGCAGATTCTCCCATGAAAACGAAAAAGCAGAAGCCGGATATTATAAGGTAAAGCTGGATGATCACAATATTCTTGCAGAACTGACGGCTTCAACAAGAACCGGAGTTCATCGATATACTTTCCCTAAATCTGATCAGGCACATATTATTTTAGACCTTACCGCAGGAATTTATAATTATGAAGGCAAAAATGTATGGACCTACGTACGCGTAGAAAATGACGGTACGGTAACCGGCTACCGCCAGACCAACGGCTGGGCAAGAACCAGAACAGTTTATTTCGCTATGAAATTTTCAAAACCTTTTAAATCATACGGACAGAAAAACTTTGACGGACCTCAGGTGTACAAAGGCTTCTGGAGAAAATTCGACCAGAATAAAAACTTCCCGGAGATTGCCGGTAAAAATCTGAAAATGTATTTTGATTTCGATACTCAAGAGAATGAAGCAGTGGAAGTAAAGCTGGCCATTTCTCCCGTAAGCCAAACCAATGCATTAGAAAACCTGGAAAAAGAAACCGGAAACCTGTCATTTGATCAGATAAAGGCCAAAGCCCAGGAAAACTGGAATAAGGAGCTCAATAAAATTGTCATCAAAGGTTCTGAAACCGAAAAGACGAACTTTTATACGGCAATGTATCATACTTTTATCAGTCCTACCACTTACATGGATAGCAATGGGGAATATAAAGGTTTAGATCAGAATATCCACAAGGCAGAAGGTTTTACCAACTATACTACTTTCTCTATCTGGGATACGTACCGTGCCCTTCATCCTTTCTTTAACATCATTCAGCCTAAACGGAATAATGATATGGTAAAATCAATGATGGCCCATTATGATCAGTTCTCCATGAAAATGCTTCCGATATGGTCCCATTATGCCAACGACAACTGGTGCATGAGCGGCTATCACAGTGTAAGCGTAGCAGCCGATGCTGTAATCAAAGGAAATTATAACGGGGATCCTAAAGAAGTATTGAAAGCCTGCGTCGCAACAGCTAACAAGAGAGATTATGAAGGCATTGGATATTATATAGATATGGGCTATATTCCGGCTGAGAAAAACGGAACTTCGGTTTCCAATACTCTGGAATATGCTTATGATGACTGGGCAATTGCCCAACTTGCAAAACATGTTGGCGAAACAGAAATTTACAACCAATTCATTAAGCGTTCTGAAAACTGGAAAAATAATTTTGATCCGAAAGTAGGTTTCATGCGTCCCCGGTTAGCAGATGGCAGCTTCAAAAAAGATTTTGATGTACTAAGCACTCACGGGCAGGGTTTTATTGAAGGGAATTCATGGAACTACAGTTTCTTCGTTCCCCAGAATCCGGATGCATTAATTCAACTGATGGGCGGAAAGAAAAAATTCGCTTCAAAATTAGATGAACTGTTCACAATGCATTTACCCGACGAGTTTTTTGCAGACACAGAAGATATTACAAGAGAAGGAATTATCGGCGGCTATGTTCACGGAAACGAACCAGCTCATCATGTTGCCTATTTCTACAACTGGGCAGGACAGCCCTGGAAAACCCAGGCTCAGATCAGACGTATTTTGGAAATGCAGTATAAAGCCACCCCGGATGGTCTCGGCGGAAATGATGATGCTGGACAGATGAGTGCATGGTATATTTTAAGCTCACTCGGATTTTATCCCGTAGCACCGGGCTCGGAAGATTATGCGATTGGAAGCCCGGCGATTGACAATGCTGTTTTAAATTTAGAAAACGGAAAACGGTTTGAGATTGAAGCCATCAATCAGAGTCCAAAGAATGTTTATGTTGAAAAGATTCTTCTCAATGGCAAAGAAATTAAGAATTTCACTCTAAAACATTCTGAGATTACAGCTGGCGGAAAACTGACGTTTTATATGAATGCCAAGCCTGAAAAATAATTTTTTTCACCACAAAAGTTACAAAAGATAATAAACACTTAAGTTTTTTGAAAATCTCTGATTTTCATGATGACTAATATTCGTCGGATCACAATTCCCCTCCTACGGAGGGTGGCGAAAATTCAGAGAATCTTTGACGGGGAGGTTCCAATCCCCAAGATCAATAAAAATAAAGGGCAAATATGTTTATACACACATTTGCCCTTTTTATTTTTCGTAGTTCAATTTATTCCTCTACTTTAAAAAGCAATCGCTCCCCGAATTTTGTTTCATTAATTTTTCCATCGTCGTAAACCAGATTTCCATTAACAAAAGTTTGGGTCACTTTAGAATGAAAATTCATTCCTTCCAGTGGGCTCCATCCGCATTTGTAAAGGATATTTTCTTTAGCTACAGTCCAGTCTGCATTTAAATCAACCAAAACAAGATCTGCTTTATATCCTTCTCTTACAAAACCTCTTTTCTCAATTCTGAAAAGTATCGCCGGATTGTGACACATCTTTTCAACAATCTTTTCCAAAGAAATTTTTCCGGAGTGATAGTTTTCCAGCATTACCGGTAACGAATGCTGTACCAAAGGCGCACCGGAAGGGCATTTTGTATATGTATTCAGTTTTTCTTCGGCCGTGTGCGGCGCATGGTCTGTAGCAATGACATCAATTCTGCCATCCAGAAGAGCTTCCCACAGTGCATCCTTGTCTTTCTGTGTTTTTACGGCAGGATTCCATTTGATCAGAGAACCTTTAGTTTCGTAGTCATCGTTGGTAAACGTCAGATGATGGACACATACTTCAGCTGTAATTTTTTTATCTTTTAAAGGAATATCATTTCTGAAAAGCTCCATCTCTTTTGCCGTTGAAAGATGGAATACATGAAGTCTTGCCCCTGTTTTTTTTGCCAGTTCAATGGCTTTGGAAGAAGATTTATAGCAGGCTTCCTCACTTCTGATCAGATGATGAAATTTTACAGGAATATCCTCTCCGTATTCATCAAGATATTTCTGAGTATTGGCTTTAATTGTCGCTTCATCTTCACAGTGAACAGCAATCAGCATTTTTGTGCTTCCAAAGATATTCTCCAGTGTTTCAGGATTGTCTACGAGCATATTTCCGGTAGAAGAACCTAAGAATAACTTAATTCCCGGAACATTTCTGGGATTTGTTTTTAAAATTTCCTCTAGGTTATCATTTGTTCCGCCCATCATAAAACCGTAGTTCGCATAGGCTTTTTGAGCTCCGATTTCATATTTGTCGGCCAATAATTCCTGAGTAACAGCATTGGGAACTGTATTCGGCTGATCTATGAAGCTTGTAACACCTCCTGCAATGGCAGCTCTGGATTCTGTTTCAATATCTCCTTTGTGCGTCAGTCCCGGATCCCTGAAATGCACCTGGTCGTCTATTACGCCTGGCAGAAGATATTTTCCGGAACCGTCAATGATCCGGTCCGCTTCCTCAGAAATATTGGAGCTTATTTTAGAGATCAGGTTATTTTCTATTAAGATATCACTTTCGAAGATCTTACCTTCGTTCACAATCTTTACATTCTTGATTAGGGTCTTCATTTTTTACTTTAGAAATTAGATGTTAGAAATTAGAAGTTAGGAAAAGCTTCGGGTTAAAAATCATGAGTGATCCATAAAATGCTATCACTAACTTCTAACATCTAGTTTCTAACTTCTATTAAAAAAGCAAAATTAAGGTTTATGAATGAATTTTAATGTTATCGATTATAAATCAATTTCTAAATATTTACATTTGCATAAAATTTTCGAGTTTGTATAAGAAGTTATTCGGCCAGACCGCCGTATATGGACTTAGTTCAGTATTAGTCCGTATTTTCCCGTTCATCATTGCACCAATTGTTACAAAGGCTTTCGGGCCAGCTGCTTCATCGCCTTTTGTAGACTGGTATTCCATCGCAGGAGTGATTACGGTCCTCCTTACCCACGGTATGGAAACTTCTTTTTTCCGCTTTGCACAGGAAGAAAGCATTGACAAGAAGACATTAATTTCGACATGCTCGGTAAGTATTATCAGTATTGCCCTGATTTATCTTGGCTTAGGGTATGTCTTCCGGAACGAACTGGCAATAGCTTTTGAAACTCCGGACCAGGTGAATTACCTTGTTATATTCCTGTTCATACTTTCGCTGGATGCATTTTCCACTATTCCTTCGGCCATACTAAGGCTGCAGGGAAAAGCTTTCAAGTATATGTTTTCCAAAGTGGCAGGATCTGTCGTTTACTTTCTCTTGGTTATATTTTTTATCCAATGGCTTCCAAAATATCCGGAAGGAATTCTCGGTTTAAAATATGATCCTCAACTGGGAGTGGGTTATGTATTTATCGCTAATCTGGTACAGAGTATTATTACATTACTGATTGTAGGAAAAGAATTTTTCAGTTTCAGTATTTCCAAATTTGATTTTAAATTATGGAAAAGAATCATGAGCTACTCCTGGCCTGTGATGATCGCAGGACTGGCCGGCATTGTAAACCAGACTCTTGACAGACAGTTTCTAAAATATCTGCTTCCTCCTGACGAAGCACGCCATCAAATTGGAGTATATGGAGCAGTTTATAAAATTGCAACTTTTATCACGGTTTTCCGGCAGGCCTATCAGCTGGGTATCGAGCCTTATTTCTTTTCAAGTTTCAAGAATAAAGATTCACATAAAACCTATGCCGTATTAATGGATGTTTTTGTGATATGCAGCTGTATCATTTATATGGGACTGATGGTGAATCTTCAGTGGATCTCAGAAAAATACCTGAGCAATCCACTTTATTACGAAGGTATTGAAATCATCCCGTTTGTGATGCTGGGTGCTTTATTCCTGGGAATTTATCTCAACCTTTCCATCTGGTATAAATTATCTGACCAGACCAGAGTGGGTTTATATATTTCAGTAATAGGTGCCTGTATTACCGTTTTCATTAATTTCTTTTTTATCCCGGAATATGGATATTGGGCAAGTGCTATGGCTGCATTGATTACTTTTATGTCCATGATGATCATTTCGTACGTCTGGGGACAGAAGCAATACCCTATTCATTATAATACAGGGAAAATTGCTCTTTATCTGATCTTTACCATCACATGTTCACTTATATCCTTTTATTTTTTCAGAACCAATTACGCAGTAGGAAATTTGCTCCTACTCCTTTTCATCGCTTTGGTAGCTTATAAAGAAAAGCCTGTTTTATCTAAAATACTGAAGAGATCTTAGGGGTATGGCCTCTAATTTGATACTATTGAGTTCTTTAAAAAAAAAATTAAACAGAAGATTGATAAAGATGATAATTCTTACGATCAGCAATGATTTTAATGATTAACTTTAACCTAATCAAATAACAACTAAACATTGTCCTATTATTTATGAAAATAATTGTTCCTATGGCTGGACGTGGTTCCAGATTACGTCCACATACACTGACAGTTCCAAAACCTCTTATCCCGATTGCAGGGAAGCCTATTGTACAGAGACTGGTAGAAGATATTGCTAAAGTGGCAGGTGAAAAAATTGAAGAAGTAGCATTTATCATTGGAGATTTCGGACCCGAGATTGAAAAATCTCTCCTTCAGATAGCCGAAAAACTGGGAGCAAAAGGCAGTATATATTACCAGAACGATCCTCTCGGAACAGCACATGCTATTAAATGTGCAGAAGATTCTATGCAGGGAGATGTGGTGATTGCTTTTGCAGACACTCTTTTCCGTGCAGATTTCCAGCTGGATAAAAATTCGGACGGGGTGATCTGGGTAAAAAGCGTAGAAGATCCTTCAGCTTTCGGAGTGGTAAAATTAGATAATTACGGCTTCATTACCGATTTCGTTGAGAAGCCTGAAACTTTTGTTTCAGATCTTGCGATCATTGGTATTTATTACTTCAACAGCGCCGAAAAACTGATGAACGAGATCAATTATATTATGGATAATGATATAAAAAATGGCGGTGAATACCAGCTGACGACAGCACTGGAAAACCTTAGAGCAAAAGGAGCAAAATTCACTTTAGGAAAGGTAAATGACTGGATGGACTGCGGAAACAAAAATGCTACCGTAGAAACCAACAGTAAGATCCTTGAGTATGAAAGAGAAGCAATGCTTAATCATCCTGCATCAGCAGTTATTGAGAATTCATTGATCATTCAGCCTTGCTTTATTGGTGAAAACGTACAAATCTCCAATTCAAAGATTGGTCCCGGCGTTTCACTGGGAAATAACACGATTATCGTCAATTCCAATATTGAAAACTCTCTGATCCAGGAAAACACCAGAATCAACCACGGGAATCTTTCCAATTCTATGATCGGAAATTCTGCACAGTACTTTGGGGTTTCCAGAGAGATCTCTTTGGGTGACTACTCGGTTTTAGATTTTTTATCTAAATAAGATCAGAAATAATTAAATAAAATAAGATACATCCAAACCACATAACATCTGTTGTGTGGTTTGGCGTTAATATTGCAGCGTATTTTTTTTAATCGAAAGACAAAATACATGAAAAACTGGATCCCGATACTTCTCCTGTTGCTTACCCTATCATCCTGTAAAACAAGAAATGCAGCTAAAAACAATGGCAGCAGCCAGGATAGTACCGTCATAGCAGAAGACAACAGAAATCCCAAAGATGCCAATGAGCCGGTAAGAGATAAGCTTACCTTCTACGAGCACGTCCTTCTTCCACCGAAATTTGACCAGATCAAGATCAACAGTAAAGTGAATGTAGAGACAGGAAACTTTATCCCAACCCTTGATGCTGTCATCTATATTGAAAATGATAAAAAAGTATGGATGAATCTTCAGGCATTTTTATTTACCGTAGCAAGAGGTATTGCTACACCTGAAGGGATCAAAGGACAGGATAAAACCAGCAAGACTTACATTGATTCAGATTTTGATTATTTAAATAATCTGCTGAATGTAAATTTCATCGATTACAAATCGCTGGAAAAAATACTGATGGGGAGAACCTTTGTGAAGATCAGCGATTCCCAGTTTAACCTGACCAAAAATATGCAGGGTTTTAAAATGGTTTCCAATACCAACCAGAAAATTGTTACAGACCAGAAAACCAGAGAGTACAAAATTGAGCTTCAGTATGATACCAATTATGATCTGCTGAGTGTGAATCTAAAGGATGTTTTATCTCCTGATGAGCTGGAAATCTCTTACAGCAACTGGGATGAATACAATGGAATCCGCCTTCCAAAAAATGTTAAAATAATTATAAAAGGTTCAAAATCTAGCCAAATTTTACTGGAAAACACGAAATTTGACTTTTCGAGGATGGAAACAGCTTATTCTGTACCATCCAGTTATAAGAAAATTGAGATTAAATGATTAAAAAATTTAGCTTTTTAATAGGTATTCTACTGTTCGGCCTGCATCAGGGACAGCAGAACAAGGAACAGCTTCAGAAACAGAATGCCGATCTTAAAAAACAAATTGTACAGATAAATACAGACCTGGCGAAAACCAGAACTGAATCTAAACTTTCAGTAGCCTATCTTAATAATGTCAATAAAAAATTAACTTTAAGAGAAAAGGTATATACCAATACTCAGAAGGAAAAAAGATTTATTGAAGATGAGATCTATCTGCGCCAGCTGGAAATCAACCGTCAAAACAAAGAACTGACTGTTCTCAGAAAGAATTATGCTGAAGTTCTTGTTAATGCATACAAAAACAAAGGGGTACAGAACAAAGTAACCTTCATTCTTTCGTCCAAAAACTTGGGTGAAGCCATCAGAAGGGTTCAGTACCTGAAACAGTATGCTGACTACCAGGATAAAAAAGCGGCCGAGATCAGCAACGCAGCTGCGCAAATCAAAAAATCAATTGCCCAGAAACAGAACTCTGCAAGAGAAAAAGAAAATCTTTTGGCCAACCAGCAGAAAGATCTGGCAACCATTAATGCAGAAAGAGCTCAGAAAGAACAGCTACTGGCAGATTTCAAGAAAAATGAAGCCAAGCTTACCGTAGAACTTAAACAAAAGCAGGTTCAGTCTAAAACCTTAGAAGGACAGATCAGGGCCATCATCGCAGAAGAAATCAGAATAGCAAAAGCGGAAGAAGAAGCCAGAAGAAAAGCAGAAGCAGAAAAAATCCGTATGGCTAAAATAATTGCGGAAAGAGAAAAAGCCAGAATTGAAGCTGAGGCAAAAGCCAGAGCTGAAGCATTGGAAAGAGAAAGAAAACTTGCTGAAATTGAAGCTAAAAAAGCAGCCGATCTTGCTGCCAAAAGAGCTGAAGAGGAGAAAAAACGTAATGAAGAGGCCGCAAGAGCTGAAGCCAGCGCAAAAGACGAAGCCAGAAGAGTGGCCGCAAAAAAAGCATCTGACGAAGCTAATGCAAGAGCTAAAGAAGCATCTAATAAACTTATCGCAGCAAGAGCAGCAGAAGCCGCACTGAATAAGAAAAAAGAAGAGGAAAAAAAGGCTGCTGAAACCAAAGCAATGACCAGCTATGGAGTCACTACAACACCAGGGAGCAGTTTTGCAGACAGCAGAGGTAGACTTGGATATCCTGCGGACAGAGCGGGACAAGTTACCCACCGATTCGGAAGACAGCCACACCCGGTTTTCAAAAATATTGTGGAGGAAAATACAGGAATTAAAATATCAGTTCCATCTGGTACCCGTGCAAAATCTGTATACCCGGGATCAGTCTCTTCAGTATTGGCAAATAGTGACGGAACAAAAACTGTCATGGTAAAACACGGAAGCTATTTTACGATCTATTCCAACTTAGGAAGCGTAAGCGTATCCAAAGGACAGCAGGTTTCTTCCGGTACTCCGGTAGGTACTGTAGCTCAGGATTTCGATGGTTCTTATACCCTTGACTTCCAGGTATGGAACGGAAATACGCCAGTTGATCCATTAGGTTGGATTTCATATTAAAAAAAGCGTAACTTTGCAAAAATCTTAAGAGATGAACACACTAACAATACTTGCCTTATCTTGGCAGCACATCCTTATCGTGGCTATACTTTTGGTATTGCTGTTTGGAGGAAAGAAAATTCCGGAATTAATGAGAGGAGTTGGTTCAGGAATCAAAGAATTTAAAGATGCGGTGAAGGAAGAAGACAAACCAGGTTCTGAAAACAAAACCTCTTCTACCAACAGTAACAATACTACCAGCAACTAAAATTCCTCAGCAATAATGAATTTTACCGAGACTGCATGGAAAGTCTTCAATCAGTCTATTGAAGATTATCACGTGTCCGATGACGTTAACGCTCTAATTAATAACCCTTTCGAAAAAGATAGTTTGGAACGGATTTTGTATGCAAAGAACTGGATTGATACCGTTCAATGGCATTTGGAAGATATTATTAGAGATGAAAATATTGATCCTGCTGAAGCTCTTCAACTGAAGAGAACAATAGATGCATCCAACCAGAAAAGAACAGATCTGGTAGAATTTATCGACAGCTGGTTCCTTACAAAGTTTGAAAATATAACTCCGAAACCTGATGCAAAAATCAATACAGAAACACCCGCTTGGGCTGTAGACAGATTATCAATTCTTGCATTAAAGGTTTATCATATGTCATTAGAGGCCAATAGGGAATCCGCTTCTGTAGAGCACCGTGCCAACTGCCAGGCTAAACTGGATGTACTGCTTACTCAGAAAGAAGACCTGTCAACTTCTATTAATCAGTTGCTTACTGATATTGAATGCGGTAATGTTAAGATGAAAGTATACAAACAAATGAAAATGTATAACGATGATAGTCTTAACCCGATCCTTTATCAAAAGGGGCAACAGAAATGAGAAAACTATTTTTTTTTGGAGTACTACTATTAATCACCAATTCCTGCGCTACGGAGAAGCTTAATCTTTCCCCGTTGTCAAATAATTTTTATAGCGAAACTAAAGGTTCTGATTCCGACAGAGGGGCAAAAAAAGGCTTTGATATCAATATCAAAGAAAATGTAAACGCTTCTGAAATTTCAAATCTGATTTCTACTTTTCCAAAGTTTAAGAATAACAGTTTGAATGATGAAGTGACAAGCTTGAAATACAGCCTTCAGAATTATTTATATGCCATTGATGCCAACAATTCGCCGGGAAAAAGCAGAGCCATTAAAAGCTTCGAAAAATCATACAAGAAAATTCAGAAACTCAGACAGCAGCTTAACAAAGATGATGATGAAGTTCTCAACAGATACCTGGTCCGCTTAAAAACCAATATTTCTGTCATCGAAGATTCTTTAAAAGGAAATTAAAAACTAACCACTATTAATGATTAAAATTCAGGCAGAAGCCAATGTTCCTACTGAGCACGGCTCTTTCCGAATGATCGCTTTCTCTGAAAACGAAAACGACTGGATGCCGCACATGGCCATCGTAGCAGAAAATACAGATTTTTCAAAACCGGTGAACGTACGTTTCCATTCTGAATGCATTACCGGAGAAGTTTTCCATTCAAAAAAATGTGAATGCGGACAGCAACTGGATGCCGCAATGAAATATATCCATGAGCACGGAGGAATTATTGTTTATCTCCGTCAGGAAGGAAGAAATATAGGAATCATCAATAAACTGAAAGCCTATTCACTGCAGGAAAAAGGTTTTGATACCGTACAGGCCAATTTAGAGCTTGGACTTCCCGCAGATGACAGGAACTTTGGAGTTGCTATCGAAATCCTTAATCTTTTAGAGGTAAAAGATATCAATCTTCTGACCAATAATCCTGAAAAGGTAAAATATGTGGTCAACAGCAATATTAACCTCAATTCCAGGGTTCCTTTACAGATTCCTGCCAATGAGATGAGTAAAGGCTATTTAAAAACAAAAAAAGACTTCTTTGGCCATCTTCTGGATGACAATGATAACTAAATAAAAAGCTTCAGAAATTTCTGAAGCTTTTTTTATTGCAAATCTCTCTATAATTAAGTATCTCCTATACGCTAAAATAAGCTGGGTTAAATAAATGAGAGGAAATGACAACACAAAAAGTAAGCTATGAAACCCTTGTCAAGGTTTAAAACCTTGACAAGTATCCTCAGACTTTATCTCAAGGGCCTTATTAAGATAATAAAACAGTCTTACAATAATGTTTTTTGCGCTCAGTAATTCCATACTTCGGCTGGCTTCTTGACAACACTATCTTAACCTGAACGAAGTTTAAATACAATAAAAGCTCCGGAATTTCTCCCGGAGCTTTTTTAATAATTATAAAAAACTGAAAAGATATTCTTACTTAGTGACTTTAGTCTGGATTTTAGACTCGTCAATATTGTAATATTTAATTACGCTACTGTAATCATTGTAATCAACTGCACTTTTAGCAGCTTTTGCTCCGCCAGTTCCTGATCCGTTTGCAGGAATAATAAGTACTCTGAATTTCTTATTCTGATAGTATGACGGGTTAGCCGTTAAACTAAATGCAGAAGTAGAATTAATATTAATGGTAGCACCATATTTACTGAACTCATAAATATAATCAACAGCATCATTATTTGGATTGCCCACAAAAAAAGTATATGGTAGAAGCTTCCAGATAGGAGAATCCCCATCAGTACCAATCTGCATATAAATAAGTACCATATCGGACTGTACTAATGGACTATTAAAATCATCACTCCATCTATAAAGGTTATCATCAACTTTAGTGAAAGTAGGAGTTATATCAAATGATTGGCTTATTGTATCATAATCTACTGTCTGAACAACATCATTATCATTGTCACAGCTATAAGCAGTAAAACCTACAGCACCCAGGAATAAAAAGAGAAGTATTTTTTTCATTTTAGAAAAGTTTAGTTATTATTTATAAAGCGTATTCAAATCATATACCAAAAATTGCAAAAACTTTGTTTTCATCATTTTTTTAATTGTATTTTTGTTCTTATTCAAAAGATCATGAAGAAATTGTTATATACTTCCCTCTTTATTTTTTCATTAATAAGCTTTACAGCCAAAGCTCAGTACCAGCCCAAAAACATTTCCGAAGAAGACTTGAAAAAGGCTCACCGCTGGGTAGACAGAACCTACAGGTCACTTTCTCAGGATGAAAAGCTGGGCCAGCTGTTTATTGTAGCGCTTTACACAAATAAAGGTGAAGACTATATTAACCAGATCAGAAATATTGTGGTTAATGATAAGATTGGAGGATTAATCTTAATGCAGGACGATGCTGCCAGAGAAATTAACCTGGTTAATGAATTTCAGCAGAAATCAAAAATTCCGATGATGATCGGCATGGATGCAGAATGGGGCCTGTTCCAGAGAATTGCCACAGCACATAAATTTCCCTGGGCTATGACTCTTGGAGCGATTCAGGATAAAAGCCTCATTTATCAGATGTCCGCCAAAATAGCGGAAGACTGTCACAGAATGGGGATCAACTGGGATTTCGCACCGGTTGTTGATGTAAATACCAATCCCAATAACCCTATTATTGGAAACAGAAGCTTCGGCTCAGAAGTGGATAATGTGATCAGTTCAGCATTGTCTTATTCCAAGGGCCTTCAGGATAATATGATTCTCGCTGCCATCAAACATTTTCCGGGACACGGTGATACCAGTACAGACTCGCATCTGGATCTGCCTGTTGTTTCACATAATTTAGACAGATTAAATACTGTTGAGCTGGCACCTTTTAAAGCTTTAATGGATAAAGGGATCGGCGGTGTGATGGTAGCTCACTTGTATGTCCCAAGCCTTGAATCCGGCAAAGGAATTCCTGCTTCGGTTTCTAAAAATATTATTACAGGTGTATTAAAAGAAAAACTGGGTTATAAAGGTTTAATCATTACCGATGCGCTGAATATGGGAGCTGTAGCCAACAAATACAAACCGGGTGAACTGGATGCACTGGCTTTTAAAGCCGGAAATGATATTATGCTTTTCTCTCAGGGAGTTTCGGAAGGGAAAAAATTAATTCAGAGAGCTATTAAGAACGGTGAAATTCCACAATCAAGAGTGGAAGAAAGTGTAAAGAAGATTTTACTGACAAAATATTTTTTGGGGCTCAATCAATACACTTCAAAAAATCCCGGAAATATCAACAGCGACCTTAACAATGATTCTCACAAAACATTGGTACAGAATCTTTATGCCAATGCACTGACTTTATTAAAAGATGATCAAAAACTGCTCCCTGTTACTGGAAAACAGGTATATTACGTTCCTTTGGAAGAAGCTCCTTATCAGACTTTCGCCAATCAGCTGGGGCCAAATATAATGATCAAAAAAGCCAACGAAATCAATACAATCCCTGCAGGATCCACAGTAATCGTAGGTTTCCACAAGGATAATTCAACAGCATATAAACCCTATAAAATTTCGGCAGAATCTAAGAGAATTCTTGCTGACCTTACTAAAAGCCAAAACGTCATCTTAAATGTTTTCGGAAGTGCTTATGCTTTAAAAGACATTGATATTACAAAAGTATCTACCGTTCTTATCTCTTATGAAAATAATGATGATTCTATGACGGCTGCAGCCAATGCCCTGAACGGAAAAACAAAAATATGGGGCAGACTGCCTGTTCTGGTCAATGATCAGCTGAAGGCAGGTATGGGAATCGACAGTGTTCCGGCTTCTGGTTCCAATATGAATACAACAGTTTCTACAACATCAAAACAACAATAATCTAATGAAAATAGGCATACTTTGCTATCCAACATACGGCGGAAGCGGAATCGTAGCAACAGAGCTGGGAATGTCTCTGGCCAATAAAGGCTATGAGGTTCATTTTATAAGTTCAGCGCTTCCCGCAAGACTAGACATTACCAACCCGAATATTTTCTTTCACAGGGTGAATGTACAGACCTATCCGCTTTTCCAGTATCAGCCTTATGATATTGCATTAAGCTCGATGATCTATCGTGTCGTGAATCTTTATAAGCTGGACCTGCTACACGCTCATTATGCCATTCCCTATGCCTACGCTGCATTTACAGCCAAACAGATGCTGAAAGAGGATAATAATGACATTCCATTGGTCACTACGCTTCACGGAACAGATATTACTCTTGTAGGGCAGCACCCAAGCTATAAACACGCTGTGGAATTTTCGATCAACCAGTCAGATGCTATTACTTCGGTTTCTGAAAGTCTGAAAAAAGATACACTGCAGTTTTTCAATATTAAAAAGGAAATCCAGGTGATTACCAATTTTATTGATAATTCTGAATTTGACGACTGCACGGAATGCCAGAGAACACAGTTTGCCAATCCTGACGAGAAAATTCTGATCCATGTTTCCAACCTTCGTCCTGTAAAGCGTGTAGAAGAAGTTCTTCAGATCTTCAAAAGTGTTGAGAAAAAAGTAAAATCAAAACTGATCATCATCGGTGAAGGACCGGATATGGAAAAAGTGAATCAGTTTCTGGAAGAAAATCCTGAGCTTATTTCAAAAATCCGTCTGTTAGGAAAAGTGAATGACCTGTATAAGATCCTTCAGCTGTCTGATGTGTTTTTACTTCCTTCCGAGCAGGAAAGTTTCGGGCTGGCCGCTCTTGAGGCGATGGCAGCATATACTCCGGTGATCAGCTCTAATGCGGGCGGAATTCCTGAAGTGAATATCCAGGGAGAAACGGGGTTCTTAGCTGAAATCGGAAATGTGGAGGCCATGAGCAATTACACGATCAAGCTGCTAAGCAATGATGATCTTTTAGCCAAAATGAAAAAAAACGCGAAAGATCAGGCTATAAAATTCGATTTGAAAAACATTCTTCCTATATATGAGGAAATGTATAGAACGACTATAGAAAACTTCAAAAAAGAGCTGACGAAAGTATAATATTTCTATTATATTTATCGTCACTATGACGGAAAAACTGCTTCAATATCTTTGGAACTATAAGATTTTCAAACATTTCGACTTCAAGGATATTGAAGGGCATTCCGTTGAGATCATCAGCTTTGGAAAGTGGAATACCAATGCTGGCCCTGATTTTCTCGATGCCAAAATAAAAACAAAAGATCTGGTTATTGCCGGAAATATTGAGCTGCATCTCCGCGCTTCGGACTGGATCTTCCATAACCATTCACAGGATCCTAATTACCAGAACATTATCCTTCATGTTGTTTATCAGAATGATGCTGAGATCAACGACCTCATCTCTAAAAATGTTCCCACCCTGGAACTGGAAGATCATATTGACCAGGATATTCTCTGGAAATACGAAAAAATGATCAACGGGACTCAGTTTATTCCCTGTGAAAATATTTTTGATTCCAATAAAATCCCACTTAATTTTCACGAAGCCAACGTCCTTAAAAAAGTGGATGAAAAATCTCAGGAGCTTGAAAAAAGCTTAGAAAAGTATAAGAATAATTTTGAAGCCGTTCTTTTTCACTGTCTGGCCTACTCTTTCGGATTAAAAGTAAATGCCCATATGTTCAGGCAGATTGCGGAATCCATAGATTTCAATGTCGTTAACAGAATCCGCCAGAATGAATCTCAGCTGGAGGCTTTATTATTTGGTATCTCAGGGTGGCTAAATCATCCAAAAGACGAAAAAATGGCAATGTGGAAAAGGGAATTTGAATTCATCAGAAAAAAGTTCAGTATCCCGGATCTCACATTACATCCGAAGTTTTTAAGGCTCCGTCCGGCCAACTTTCCCACGATCCGTCTTTCCCAGCTGGCAGATCTTTATTACAGGCACCAGAACCTGTTTTCAAAGATCATTAAAGCTGATAGCATAGACAAACTTTACGAAGTCTTTACACCGGTAAGAGCTTCAGAATATTGGGATTTCCATTTTAATTTTGGAACCGTTTCAAAATTTCAGCCTAAAACATTGAGCAGGGACTTTATTGAACTGGTAATCTTAAATACTGTGCTTCCTTTAAAATACACTTACCACAAACACCATCGTGAAGAAGTGGCAGATGAAATCCTGGCATTGTACCGAAACATTACAGCAGAAAAAAATGCCATAACCTCCGGATGGAAAAAACTTGGGATGAAAGTTAATGATGCATTGGAAAGCCAGAGCCTTATTTATCATCATAAAACCTCGTGTGAAACAAAAAATTGCTTAAATTGCAGTATTGGATTTAAACTTTTAAAAGACTCTTCAAATGTTTGATAATATCCGCCACAAAATGGAAAGAGAATGGTTTGGTGTTCTTACGAGGACAGGAGCCAAACTGGGGATCCCTGTATCTAAGTTAAGGGTATTCTTCATCTATTCTACTTTTGCAACTGCCGGTTTTTTCTTTCTGATCTATCTGGGACTGGCATTCACGCTTTGGATCAAAGATATTTTTATTACCAGAAGACCAAGCGTTTTTGATTTATAATTATGGAATTTTTACCGATTACTTCTGCCGAAGACTATAGAGTCCGGGATATCTATACATCTTACTCCAGCACTTTCCCCACAGATGAGCAAAGAGACTGGAAACAATTTACCGCCTTATTTTCAAATCCTCACGTGAAAGTAATTTCTGTGCTTCATGAATCCCAGGCCATTGGCTATCTTATTATCTGGGAGCTGAGTTCTTATGTTTTTGTAGAGCATTTTGAAGTGTTTGAAGCATTCAGAAGCCAGAAACTGGGATCACATATTACCGGATATCTGTTTGAAAATTATCCGAGAATTATCCTGGAAATAGAGCCCGATCATCTGGGTGAAGATGCAAAAAGACGTTATTCTTTCTATCTGAAAAACGGATTTACCCTGATCGACGAAATGTATGTACAGCCTAGCTATGGTGAAGGGAAGAAATCCCTGGATCTTTGGCTGCTGGCCAATTATACACCTGAAGATCTGAAACGTGTAAAAGACGAAATTTATGATGTTGTGTATCATTAAAAATATAAAACCCGCCGGAAAATTTCCGGCGGTTATTTTTTGGCCACCCGTCAGATCTTCGATCTGCCACTCCTCCTGAGTAAGGGAATAGATAGACGGGCTATTTACAGAGGTTTTAGTTGACTTCGTATTCCAGCTTTATGGTAATATTCGCTTCTTTCTCCTTGGAAGAAGTATTGAATGTCCCGCCATAGGAATAGTCTTCATTGGAATTGGGCTCGGTAATTTGGATCACCCCCATCGTAGCCTTTTTAAGGTTCCCCAGGCTGCTTCCTGAATTTTCTGCAATTTTCTCTGCTCTTTCTTTAGCATCTTTGGTTGCACTGGCGATCATTTCCTGCTTTACTGTTGCCAGTTTGGTATAAAAATAAGAGGGTGCCGAAGAAGTAAACTCGATACCGCGATTGATAATTTCTGTAATATTTCTGGAAAGATTCTCAATTTTCACCACCTCTTTGCTTTCAATAGATACTTTCTGGGTAAGGTTGTAGCCGGAGAATTCACCCTGCACATAGTTTCCGTTAGAATCGTTATAGCTTCTGAACTGTTTTTGAATATCTACAGAAGAAAACACGATCTCATTCTGTTTGATGCCTTTAGAAACAAGATAATCATTGATCACCTTTCTGTCGATGGCCAGCTCGTCATAAGCTGCTTTTAAATCGGAATTATTCTTGGAAAAACTTCCGGACCATGTGATGAGATCGGAAGTAAACTGTTTGGTCCCCAATCCTGTAACGGAAATAGTATTTTCAGCTTTGTTCCTGTTTTTAATGGCATTCCCTAAAAAGCCAAGCCCAAGGACAAATCCCAATGCTCCGACTGCTACCGCAATAATATTTTTATTCATAGAAATTGTGATTGATTGATTTTAAATAAAAGTACATCAATTTCTATTCCGAATTTTAAGATTTCCTTAACATTATTCCTGTATTTTCTTCTGCTTTAATCTTTCAAGGTAAACAGGCATGGTTTCTTCCAATTTCAATAATACTCCGGATAAGTTTTTTGCTTTTACATACGTACGGACCTGGGGTTTAGCTTCAAAAGAATACTGTATAAACTCTGAAATTCTTTCTTCCGGGATTCCTGCCTGAGTAAAGTATTCATTATCCACTCTGTTTCTTACCCATGCAATATGCTCCTGCAGATCATCATACCTGTACTGTCTTTTCTGACGTCTTGCTTTTCCGCTTATCAGATCATAAGCTCCCTGTACATCCAGGCTCCCTAAAAGTATCGGAATAAGTACCTGCTTCACTTCTGCCGGCTTTTCACGCATTTTCCCAACAGGTTGTGGCAACCCTACTGCCTGCTGTACAATCTCACCTTTATTTACTTTTGATGCAAGTCTGGAATCCGCTGCAAGATCTCCGGTCGGTTTTTTAACAACTTTTACTTCTTCAATTTCTTTTGGGATCGGAATCAAAACAACCAAAAGCTGCGCACTGAATCCATTGGCCGGAACTATGGTGGAAACTCTTCTGAAATCTGCTTTCACAAATCTCAGTTCGTCATTTGGAGCCGCTTCAATAGAAAATATCCCCAGGGAATTGGAATATGTTTTCTGATCGGTAGACATATTGATAATGGTCACTGAACCTAGACTTTCGTTACTGTCGTCGGTAATTCGGCCCGTAACGGTCTGCTGTGAGAAAAAATTATTACACACAAAAATAAGTAAAAAGGAAACTTTTTTCCAGTTATCAATGCCTGTATTTCCACCTACAAAGTTCATGCACTTAGTTGTTAAGATTAAAGATTGTCCAGTTTACGGGTTTTTCTGTATTCGGCAAAAGCTACTCTTAATTCATATTCTACAGTATCTGCCTTAAAATCTTTCCTGTATTTTTTCGCCATCATACGGGTATCATTGGCATAGATTAAAAAATGATCTATCTGCTCTTCATCCATCCCATATTTTCTTAGAAACTGTAAGTCTATCTCTTCCTTTACCCTTTTAAGAAAATTCTGTGTTTCCGTAAAATTGGCTTTGGTGATTTTAAGTTCTGTTGCTTTTTTGAACAATCCTACAGCAGCATCTAAAACTCCTAAAATGCTTACCTGTCCTGCACTATAATCCGGTTTAAAGGTTTTTGAAATCGTATTATCAGGTAAAGCCTTATTCAGAGGACTTTTCATATACTCATCTAATTCTGATCTTAAGGAAACCACTTTTCTGGATTCATTAAGATGCCTGTTATCCCGTTCGAGGTTACCGGTGGGCTTATAGGTGATTTTTACTTCCGGAATCTCTATTTCAGTTTTGTCAAGGCTTATCATCAGGGGAGAACTAAAGTCTTCCTGCTTTATTTTTTTATCAAAACGGTAATATCCTTCCTTTACAAACCGAAGTTCATCATTTTCCGATGCTTCTATGGCAAAATTCCCTGAAACATCACTCAACGTACTTTTCCGGTTGGAAACATTGATAATTAAAACAGGGTTTATATTTTTTTTGCTGTTATCTGTCACTATTCCGGTTACCTGCTGCTGGGCAAAAATTTCTATCGAGATAAAAAGGGGGATCGTGTAAAAAACTTGTTTAATATAAGTTCTCATCTGTGTTTATCTTTGAGTCTGCGGAGCACGGTAAGAGGAAATCCTTGTCAGGACAAAACGCTGAAATCTATACAGATCAGCATCACTGCAAAACCCATATTTCAGAATAGTTATCCTTTCAAAACCACCTGCGAGAACATAACTGATAAAATGATCTATCTGAGACTTTTCAATTTTTAAATCCGTAAAATATTCCTCGCCAAGCGCTGTTTTCAGATAGCTGCCCAAGTCAACATCATCCCATTTATTTTTTACTTTTCCAATAGTAAAGCCCGGTTCTTTCGGCTGTACGAATTCTCCGGCTTTTGCTGCCAGTATTCTTGGATCTGATTTCTGTGAAATATAACTATCTATATCTTTTACCAGTTTTTCTACCTTTTTGGGCCTGTTAAGGTTTTTTGCATCAATCTTAAGATCCCCGGTAATTCCCTGCTTGATTTCTACCTCAGGAATCAATATGGTGGTTCTTTCTAAAATGACATTAATGGAAGATTCTATATTTTCTCCGGAAACTTTTTTAACAAGACGGTCATAGCCTGATTTTACAAAGCGTAGCTCATCCCCTGCCCTTCCGGAAACCATAAAATGTCCGTCCCGGTTGGTCACTGTTCTTTCATCCGTTCTGATATTAATGACCGTTACCTCCGGAATTTCTGAGCGCTCTTCAGAGGTCACTTTTCCAAAAATATAATTTTGGGCCTGGATATTAACGAAAAAAAGGATGGTTAAAAAAAAGAGTAGTTTAAATTTCACGGACGTTTTTTTATAGAACAAATCTAAAGTTATTTTTAAAGTAAGTAGCAAGTTTAACCACAGTTAACGTGTTTTAGGATTTCTTTTTGATTTTTGTTCATCAAACTGTTAAATCACTCCTCTGAATTGTTAAAATTTCACTTAAAAATTAGCTAACTTGCAGTCTCAATTCTAAATTCAGCAATGCAAAATTCTTATACAGTGATCAATGCTTCAGCCGGGTCGGGGAAAACATACGCCCTTGTCCAGAGGCTTTTGATGATCTGTCTCCGCTATCCCAATCAGCAGCAGTCGATCCGGAACATTCTCGCGCTTACATTTACCAACAAAGCAGCCAATGAGATGAAGGAGAGAATTTTATCCTGGCTGGGAAGTTTTTCTGCGGACAATTTTGCAGAAAACAGTGATCTGAAGAACATTCAGAAAGCATTTGAGGCTGATGGGCTGAAAATAACGATTGATGAGCTCCATCACCGTTCAAAAAAGCTGCTGGATTATGTACTTCACAATTATTCAACCTTGAATATCGGGACGATTGACCGCTTTAATTCAAGACTGGTAAGAAGCTTTTCCTACGAATTGGGTTTAGCGAAAAACTTTAATCTTGAAATAGAAGCTGAACCGTTTCTGATTGAAGCCGTGGATAAAATGCTGGACCAGATCGGTGAGAACGAAAATATTTCCAATTCTTTCATGGACTATGTAGATTATAGTCTGGAAAATAATGAAAGAATCAATCTTAATAAAAACCTTTATGATTCTGCAAAAGAGTTTGTAAAAGATATTCACTACGAACATCTGAAAAGCAACAAAAGCTTTGATGACACGAATTATGAGAATATAAAAAATACGCTCAGAAGAGAAATTGTCCAGAATAAAAAACGGTCTGCGGAGCTTGCTGCTCAATCTATTGAGCTGTTCCGGTCGAGAAATATTGAGATCGAAGATTTTGCACAGGGTAAAAACGGGCTTGGAGGATTTTTCACTAAGGTTCAGGATTTTTACAATCAGAAAAGACCGGGATTTCCGTTTCCCACAACGCTTGAAGAGTCTGTTGTCAACAATTACCGAAAAGGAGCTTCTTCGAAATCTAAAACTAAGGAACCTGAGATTCTGGAAATCATGGATCAGCTTCTTGACAACAGAATGCAGCTGATCCTTTTGTACATTGAAACTCAAAAGAAGGAAAAGATCCTGTCTGCACTTCTTCCGCTAAAGGTGAATAAAGATATTCAGGATGAATTAAAAAAGATTGAGGAAGAGAATGATCTTGTGCTGCTTTCAAAATTTAATATCCTGATCAATGAAAACCTTAAAAACGAGCCGTCAGCCTTCATTTACGAGAAAGTAGGTTCACAGTTTCAGCATTATTTTTTTGATGAATTCCAGGACACTTCGGAACTGCAGTGGCAGAATTTTGTTCCGCTGCGCGACCACAGTGTTTCTACAGAAAATACTTCTTTTACTCTTGTTGGAGATCCCAAACAGAGTATCTACAGGTTCCGTGGCGGGGAAAGCAAGCTGATGCTGGATATTATCAACAAGAAAGAGTTTTCTCCAAAGGAAGCCGCTCTTCTTGTTTTAAAGGATAACTGGCGAAGTGCCAAAAACATTGTACAGTTCAATAATGAGCTGTACCGGTATCATTCGGAAGATCTGGAAGAGGAACACCGTAATATTTTCGGAGAAGATGCTGAACAAAGTTCGAGATCCCAGATTGAAGGGCGTGTAAAAGTAAGTCTGATCGAAAATCTTACGAATGAGGATTTTTATAATGACACTTCGGAAAGAATGCGGAAGGATATTCAGGAAAGCCTGGATAATGGATTTAAATTTTCTGACATTACCATCTTATGCCGTGGTAACTTTGATATTTTCAGCTATTCTCAAAAACTGGGAAATCTGAAAGTACACTACCATGGAGAGGAAACGAATATCAAAACAATTTCCGACAAAGGCCTGACACTGGAACTTTCGAATACATTAAAAGCAGTTATTGAATTTCTCCGATGGGAAATCAACCCTAAGAATAAGCCTAATCTGATCATGATGATGTATTATCTGAATGCTCTGGGAAGAATTCATATGGCAGATTTCACGTTGGAAATGAAGGAGATTCTGGATATAGAAACCCATGAAGAGATTCTGCAGTTTGTCCAGAACAGATATTCACTGAAACTGAAACAGGATAATTTCCCAAGGTTCAATCTGTATAATTTTGTTGAATATTATATCAATGAATTCGCTGTAGAGAATAAAGAGACGGATTTTCTTCTGAATTTCCTTGAAATGCTTTTCAATTTCACACAAAATGCCGGAGCCAGCACGAAAGAATTTTTGAAATACTGGGATGAAGAGGCTTCTGCTTATACAATTCAGGCTTCAGAAAATATTGATGCCGTACAGATCATGACGATCCATAAATCTAAAGGACTGGAATTCCCGATTGTATTCATCCCGATGATGAATAAAAACCGGGACAGCGAATTTACCAACTGGTTTGATACAAACAATGACGATGCCTTAAAATCAGTCAACATCAATCAGTTTAGTAAGAATCTTGAGGTTTATGATGAAGAGATAGAGGCATTTAACAGGAAAAACTCCTATAAGAACCTTATTGACAGATTATGTCTCCAGTATGTAGCGACTACACGTCCTGTTGAACAGCTGTTTTTCTATCTTCAGAAAGCGAATAAAACGTCCAATAATCTTGAGCTGCTGGAGTTTTTTAACACCAAAAACACAGAAGGATCTGATGAATTCGATCTGTATGAAGTGCATCCGGAAATGCTGAAAAAGCATTCTAAAGATAAAACATCGTTATTTAAGACCAAGGATATTCAGAACCTTAAGAATATTAATGAAAACAGAGCGTCCATAAAGATTGCAACTCCTTCCAAAAACTATCAGGTACGGAATGAAAAGGTAAGGATCGGGCTTTTTGTTCATGAATTACTGTCGAAAATCAATACAGAGAAAGATACAGCCAAAGTTCTGGAAAGCTATGTTCTGGATGGACAGATCACCTGGGAGGAGAAAAATGAGATCCAGGAAACTCTGGTTCAGATCATTCAGAAATATGCGGAGTTCTTTGATGAAAAGTGGGAAGTAATCAATGAAAAAGATATTATGATCTCAGAAAAAGGGCAAAGTCATATTTTCAGACCGGACCGTATTCTTAAGAGCGAAGAAGGTTATGTAATTGTAGATTTTAAAACAGGTGAAGAAACGGAAAAGAATGAACAGCAAATTGAGAATTATAAACGTATTCTGGAAAGTCTGGGGAGAAAAGTGCTAAAGACGCAGCTGATTTATCTATAATTTTCAATCACTTTGTGCAAAAAAAAATCACGGAGGCCATTTCATTTAATCGTTTTCTATCTGAAAGCTAATTACCAGAATCTAATTTCCGACTATCAAAAGCCAAAAATATTATTCTCACACATGGAAATATTATTTATATTACAATCATAAATTTTCAAAAACGCAGAATTATTTTCTATTATACTCCAAATAATTCATAAAATTATCAATTGATCATCTTTAGCTGATTGATCAGATTTTTCATATACCCATGTCGTACTTCTACTACAATTATTAAAATTTAACTATCTATTTAGCCAATTAATCCAAAACATTTCTAACTTTAGTGACTTAATTACAAAAACACTAACGATGAAAATGAAGGCTACCAATGCGGATAAAATTGCCGAAAATCATATTGCCGGTATACAGCGTGTGGTAAAACTGGATCTTATTATTGAAGGTAAGATCATCAGGCATTTCAAACATTTCCGCTTACAGCAAAGCATACGAAAACACCATCATTTCGAACTCACACTCGCTCATGACAGTCTGGGAGATAACCAGGATTACAATCTGGAAGAAGCCCAGCAGTTCCTGGGGAAGCGTTTAACCGTAGTTTTTAAATATAAAGATGCGGAAAATGAGAGCCCTGAAAGAACTTTTGTGGGGCTCATCACCCAGGTAGCATTCAGCCAGGAAGAAATGAGTCTGGGAAATATTGTTCTGAAAGGTAAAAGCCCGACTATCTTAATGGATTCAGCTCCCCACACGCAGAGTTTCGGAGGCGATCAGGCAGTCAATACCTCGATCATTGCTGACAGGGTGATCAAGGAAGCCTTAGATTCTGGTACGTATGATTTCAAGGTAGACTCAAAAAATCAAAGCTATATCAATTACAGCGCCCAGTATAAGGAAACGCACTACAACTACCTGGCAAGACTGGCAGAAACCTATGGAGAACAGTTCTATTATGACGGTGAGGTTCTGCACTTTGGGAAACTGCCACCAGGTGAACAGCCCATTAAGCTTATTTACGGAAGTAACGTAAGTGACATATGCATTGAACTTAAAGCGGTGCATACAAAACCGGAATTTTACGGATACAACAGCAGCAAACATGAAAAACTGCTTAGCTCAAAAGCCAATATCAAACATTTGGGACAGCTTGCCTCAAAGGCCTATGACCTTAATGACAGTATTTATAAAACCAGATCACTGAATCCTTCTCCTGTGAATGCAAATATGTCTTTAAATGTAGATGATGCCCAGCAAAGTGCGGCCGGAAGTGCTGCTGTAGAAGTTTTTACAGTTTCTGGAAATACTACGGTTCCATTTCTGCATCCCGGGTGTATTGCAGACATCGAAATGAGAAAACCGAATACCAACCAGACCTCTTATTTTACTAAACTGATGATCACAGAAGTTTCCCATGAAGTGAATACGCGGGGTTACTACACCGGATCATTTGAAGCCATTGCAGAAGGAACAGGATATATTCCTACTCCGGAATTTCAGCATCCGCAAGCAGAGCCTCAGATCGCCACTGTGATTTCCAATACCGATCCCTTGAATCAAGGGCGGATACAGGTGCAGTTTGACTGGCAGCTACATGATACCACCCATTTCATCCGAATGATGAGCCCTGATGCAGGAGGAACTGATGCTATTACCCAAAACAGAGGTTTTGTAGCCGTTCCGGAAGTTGGAGACCAGGTTATGGTAGGTTTTGAATACCATCATCCGGATTTCCCGTTTGCTATGGGAGGAATGTTCCATGGGGCGGTAGGTTTGGGAGGAGGAGTCGACAATCATGTCAAATCGATACAAACCCGAAGCGGAAATAAAGTGATCTTCAATGATGCCGAAGGCAGTATTTTTATTGAGGACCCGAGTGGAAACACTTACTTTATGGACGGAAAAGGAAATATTGCTGTAAACGCACCGAAAGATATGACTTTCACTGCCGGTAACAATATCAGAATGACTGCAGGACACGACATCACTTCTATTGCCGGAAACAGTATGTTCTCTACAGCCAACATAAATATTGTTTCCAATGCAGGAGTAAACATGATTGACACTGCAGGGAAGGATCTTATGCAGACTGCCACCGGAAACATCCACGAATCTTCAGATATGAGAACGGAAATTTCCGAAAACGAAAGAAATATCCAGGCTAAGAAAAGTGATTCTTATGCTGAAAAGGTAACGGTCGTAAGCACGAAAGAGAATATGATTTTACAAAGTGAAAAAACAGTAAAATCACAAAGCGGCGAACAGGGCAACTCCCACTAAAAAGTCTGGATATGGGCATTGTAAAAAAAGCAAACAATATCAACGTACAGGTTACGAATAATTACACTTCTTTAAGTAAGATTTCTCATGAGGAATCCGGAGAAGTGATTATTAAAGCTACAAAACAGAACCTGGAGCTTTCCAGCCAAAAAAAAGCTATTTTACAGGGCCATGGAAGAAAATCCGCTGGAGAAAATAAAGTAGCACTCCGGGTATTGAAGGTTGAGGGTCCTTTTGATGATAAGGAGATGAAAATTTCTTCAATGGAAAAAGATAAATGGTATACATTTAAAGCAACTCAATTCAATAGAAAAGCAGAAGAAAAGGAATTAAAGGAATTAAAGTGGGCGCGTCAATATGATGACAGTAAAATAGTTGAAACTACAGATTCTGGAGCTAAAGGGTCTAAAAGCATATCCTTCATGGTAAAATCCGCTACTCAGGCAACTAAAATAAGAATTTACGCCTATTTGGAGAAAGCCAATAAAGACGTAAGTGCTGAAGCTAAAATTGCACAACAAGAAGTTATCTTAATCGTGGGAACGGAACAGCACTCTGCAAACTATGGAAATAAAATGATGTTCCCAGCACAGGCGGTAAGAGAAATTAGACAAAATTATTCCGCATATAAATATTTAACGATACTTATGTTTACAGATGGCTATAATTCAGAAGAACTTTCCAATCCTGAAAATAGTGCCAAAGCATTTAATGCCAATGTAAACTTTAAGAAAATCAATACTGTCACAGACCTCATAAATTATCTTAACAAAGGCGATTCTAAGGTTATTCGAGGAGATGTAAAAATATCAACTATCAAAGTATTTGCGCATGGCCTCCCAAGCATTTTTGACTTTGGTTTAGACGGTAAAAACCAACTAAACCAAAGACTTGAAATTAAACATATTTCCGAAATAAAAAAAGAGTCATTTGTATCCAATCCCATAATACATTCTTTTGCTTGTAGAACAGGAAATTTAGATAATAGACCCGAAGCATCAAAAAAAGGGTATACCTATGATTCAAATTGGATAGAACTGGTAAAACCGCAGGAAAGTTTAGCTCAAAAATTAGCAGATTATTTTAATGCCACTGTATATGCTTATATAAAAAGGTCAGAATATACATCAACCTGGGATGATAAAGATAATAAAGCCTATAAAAATAAATACATACAAATTGAAGATGAAGATTTAAATGGAGAAGCCCATCGTCTACATGAATGGGATGAGGCATTGTGGAATCCACAGGGTGCTTATGCTGCACCAACGGTTGGGACGACACCTAAAGGGCTTCCCGCGCAAGTATATAAATTTGAAAAAAATAAAAAAGCAATTCCTAGATAATGAATATTCTTAAAAGCATAGTGGTATGCATCCTTTGTTTTATTTTAACAATTTTCCAGGCATATTATGCGATGGGAGAATATTCAAGTAATATTTCGTCTGCTTGTATAGATTGTTCTTTTCATGTTGAATTAATTATACAAGCACTTATTACTGTTGTACCAATTTTCTTTATCCAAATTATCTTTGATAGAATAAAATGGAGTAAATGGTTTAGCTTAATTGTGATTCTGTCCTATTTGATCATTATGTGGTTTAAATATATAAATGTTGGCATATTTGAAACAAGAGAGGCAGATTGGAGTACTTTTTCAGAGAATGAAATTAATATAGAAGTTTTATCAAAATCAATAATCCCGATAAGTATATCTATTATTCTTTATGTTATCTTTTTTGTATTAATAAATAAAAAATTCACCAAAAATTTAAAATGATTATGGGTACATCAGCTGGAGTCAGTTTTGAAAAATTGCAAAATGGTAAATTAGAAGGTAATGTGATATATGGTTACTGGACAAACCTAAATAATAAACCCATTAAGCGCGCTTATTTTGGTGATACGGTCAGGTTTAACATCCTCCTCAGTCCATTTGTCTCAACCGGAGATCTATTATCGCTGCAATTTTATGAAAAAGATTGGATGAACGACACAAGATTAGGTTCTGCTAAGAAAGTGAGCATTAGAGGTTCGGTAGTTCAATATGATTTTAAAATTCGTGGGGATTGGGATAATATGATCGAGGGAACCGGTGAAAAGGGAGAAGAAATAGAAGCCTACTGTGAAGTTACCTATAAAGATAAAGCAGTTGACTTAGCATATCAAGATAATCAAGTATTAAAAGTATACAGGAAGCATAAAGTATTATTAGTATTTTTTCATGGCGGCCCATTTGGACGGGGACAAATAAAAGGTAAATCAAATGATGACACAGGATATACCGGAGTAATTTATAATCATGTAATGAAGTATGCAAAATCTAAAGGTCATGAAGCTCTTGGCGCTATTATAGCACCCGCTGCCCTGGAAAAATACGGGGTATCAACAGGTTATGATTTTATCATTCAAAATTACCGGCCAGGTTATGAGATAATCATATATGGTTACAGCTATGGAGGTGATAATGCTGTTAATTTAGCGGAAAGAATAGATGCTTCTAATTTACCTGTTGACACTATGGTTATAGTTGATAGTACGGATGGGCCATTGCATCAAATTTCAGTGGATACTTCCGTGCCAGATAATGTTGGATATACATTAAATATTTATCAGACTAAAGCGTCAGGCGGCTCTAGTAAATCAGGAAAAAACAGTGATGACCCTAATTCCAGCGAAGGGAGTTCAAGTGATGGATTCTCAAATTCTCCGGCTTCCAGAGGGTATCCGCATACAGCAGAAGGAAGGAACAAAGTTGATAATATTAATGCCACCTCTCCGGATGTTACCCATGGAAACATTCAACAAAAAAAATCCGATACAATAATTTCAATTTTTAAAAAGAGAATAGATGAGTACAAATACCCGAAATAAAATAATGATTATAGTAATTTCATTAATAGCTTTAGGACTTGCAGTATATTATTTAATATTTCCAACGATGATAAAGAATCTTTTTTCCTTTACAAATAAAGACGTTAATAACGTAAATATAGAAGGGTATGTCTATGATCAAAATAAAAAAACTGTTGAAAATTATACCTTATACATTACAAATTATTATTATGAGGGTGGAGACGGTGAAAGTTATATGGGAGGAGAAAAAACGCCAGTACTTACAAATGAAAATGGGCATTATTCTATTCATTTTGATAAAAGCTGTAATGTTCAGATTGATAATGTAAAAGAGGGATACAGCAAATCTCTTATTGTTCAGGATATTACTAAGCCAACGAATAAAATAGATTTTCATTTAAAATAATACCAAGTACTACTCATCATTTAATAGCCTATTTTGAATTTTCACTATTACCTTTTATTGACTGATAATAAGCTAATTATAACAATTCACAATTTTATTTAAACTTTTCAAGATCAAAAAAAAATACATCACAACACAAAAACTGAAAAAAATTTAAACATGACCACCTCAGCACCAGATCTTTTTCCGACTTCTACCTATTCGGTGCAGGATCAATGCACTATAAAAATAGGGAGAGAGCAGCATGATGCCTTACTCTCCTACACCCTGTACATAGAACCCGGAAAAAAAGACAGTGAAGAAATATTAATCAACAGATCGAATTTTAAGGTCAATGGCCAGAAAATAGACACCAAATTTCTTGAGGTATCCAACACCTATATGGATGCTCTGTTTCCCATAACCTGTAAAATAAACAAATACAGTTTTTCCATTGAAAATCTTGGGGAGATCAGAAAACGTATTCAAAAAGCAGACATCAGTATCTATGATATTTACAGCGGAGAAGGTATCAACCATATCCAGACGAATTTCTTCAGAGCTATTGAAACTGATGAAAAACTCCCCCACTTCATCAAACAGCTTCACTTTATCAAAATGCTTGAATATGGCATGCAGAAGTTTAATCCTAAAAGGCAGTATGAAACTTCGTGGAGAGTTCTACCCATTGGAACTTCAGAATGGAAAGGGGAAACCCAATACCAAAAGGAGAAAAATACACTGTCTTTTGAACCTAAAATTGACAATGCCCAGGATATCATGAACGATCTGATCAGATACATTCATCAACATGACTATTACGTCAGTTTCGACGAAGAGCATCTTCTGCTCTATGCAGACTTTCAGAATAACATCAGCTATACCGGTAAAACCGGAAGGATGGAAAAAGCAGAAACCTGCATTTGTATTGAGGCAGAAGATAAATTTTACTACCAGCACACCATCACCTTAGAAACAAAATAAGAATATGTCAGCACCTATCCCATATACAGTTCAGAGCGGAGAAACGCTGCAGGATATCGCTAAAAAACTGGGCATCAAAGACTGGACAAAGCTTAAACAGTATCATAACGGCCATGCTGGCTCTGGTCAGCCGGCTTCCGATATCCCTTATGCAGGATTCATTCTTCAGACTCCGCCAAAGGATGAAATTTATACCATGAATGGTGAGACTCCTCCACCCGATCCGGTAGAAGAGCAAAAAAGTGCTGAACAGAAACAAGATCAGGAAAAGAAAAAGGAAGAAGAGAAGAAAAAAGAAGAAAAAGCTTCCAAAAGTGACCATGACGGAAAATATTTTGTCGTTCACAATGCAAAATGCGTGTGCGACAAAGCTGAAAATCCAAAACAAACTGCCGATTTACAGGTTACCACCCACTCCATTATTGTTCTGAATGACGAACAGGGTAAACTAGCCGCAACTGAAGAAGATAAAACATTTATCCCTCCCGTTGCCACCTTTGGAAAATGTAAATTGAAACCTTCATCGGGAGGCTATCTTCCTTGTGCGTTGGCTCCGGCTCCAAAATGGGGTAAGACCTATGAAAGCACACAGGTCATGGGTAAAAATACGCTTACGGAAATATCAGAACTGCAATGTACCGTAGGTGGAAAAATCACGATCTATAAGCATGGACAAACCGACTCAGTGAGTAATGCCCACGCCGACAATACCAATCCGATGGAACTTGCCATGGTCAATCCGGCAATAGAACAGCCTAAGAAAAAAGAGGACTACCCTTCCGTGACTTCTATTATTTTAACTAAAGTAGAAAACAGAACAGCTTTTAAAGAAATCGATTCTAAAAATAAAAGCAGTATTATTTATCTCCGAAAAGATGAAGAAGCTTCTTTTAAGGCCAATCTGAAAAGCGGTAACAAACAGCTTACTTCATGGATGGTTTACAGTGATCATCAAGGGAAGAAAGAAAACAGAATTTTCCTGAGAGAGCAAATCGGAACAGAGTTTTCACAGAGCTTTGAAGGGTTGGGGAAATTCAGGATAGAAGGTTACGGAAAACCTAAAAATCAGGATTTTGAAAAAGGAAAATATGACAAATGCGACCCTTCCTGCTCCATTGATGTGGAAGTGGTTGAAAATACGCTGATCGATATTGAATGTACATCCGCTGATTTTACTATGCGAATCGATCCTTCCAAAAACAGAAAATTCAGGAAAGGAGTTCCTTCAGTTTTCAAAGCTCAATTTTTCATTCCCGATCTTACGGCAGAGGAAAAATCAAAACTTACACTATCAGTACAGGACGGAAGTGGGAATACCATTAGGGAAGGTGTTCAGGAGAATGGAGAAATCCTCACCTTCACACCTAAAAACACCAAAGCAAAATATACCATTACAGCAAGATTCATCAATGATAAAGGTGAGATCGTCGAAAAACAGATAGCTGGAGAAACGGAAGGCAATGCTGTATTGGGTATCAGTCATGGCGCAGAGGTTGTAAGACCCGGAACTGCCATGTCTTTCAGTGTTTCCCGAATGAAATATAAATTCGGAGCAAATAATTCTCCCTATGACCTTACTCCTGATGAATCTTCAGCAATCAAATGGAACCTTAACGGTATTCTCCAGGGAACCGGAAAAAGCTTCACCATACCAGGTTCCAAATTGATGGCTCCGGGAAAATATATCGTGGAAGCCTACAGCATCTCCGCCAACGCTACCGGAAAAAATGCAAAAAAAGAAGATGATGACTGGCATTTTGAAGTGAAGGAAAATGACGTAATCAGTTTCACCTTAAGCGGA
>Ga0307416_100000045_pt1 | contig 126832 bp, 116 predicted proteins | sample DK1Cmetagenome_2_FD_203821 | JGI IMG/M metagenome (GOLD analysis project Ga0307416, IMG submission 203821) | Maize rhizosphere microbial communities from greenhouse at UC Davis, California, United States - DK15-C-3 | ecosystem: Host-associated > Plants > Roots > Rhizosphere > Soil | place...
GAAAAAGCACAACCTGCTGGGAGGTTAATGCCTTAAAGTGTAAATTTGATCTTGTTTTCATTAGCACCATTAATTTACGAATTAATGGGAAAACAAAAAAGGGTGTCCTACCTTTTTGGACACCCTCCTTCCCCTTCATCCTCGTTGCAAACGAGGACGATAAGCACAGCTTTAAATTAATGCGCTAACAAAATGAAAATACTCTTCAAAACCTATAACTTCCTAGTTTTAGTGGCTACCATCATACTGATAGTTTCATTTTTCATCCCCGTATCAAGCCTGGATATCAATTTTCACGACACCTATTATGTGATGACAAATATTCAGTTTATAAGATTCTGGGGCGTACTTTTATTCATTTTAGCTTTATTTTATAGATTATTGTCATCGTATCTGGCCTGGGATATTTTGAGTTGGCTTCACATTCTATTGTCTATCTTGTTGCTTCTTGCTTATTTGTATACCCAGTATAGTTTCACAAAGTCGATTGCCGTAGTTGAGTTAACCAATGAAGGTTCATTGACATATTTCAAACGATTCAATACTCAACTTGCTGCCTTTGGGCTAGGATTTATATTTGTTCAATTGCTACCAATCATTAATTTAATTCTTGGCTTAATAAAACGAAAACGCGCTGTAAGTTAATTTATTTAACTCGTCTATTTCAGTATGTAAACTCACAAACAAAAACTGTATACATTCATTTAATATTCAAGTAATTAGTTATATTTAATCAAACCAATAAACTAATTATCATGAAGAAATTATCATCCCTGATTATGGCTACCTTACTTTTTGCAGCATGTGAAAATAAGGAAGCTAAAACTACTGATATGGCAGCAGCTGCAGATAGTACTAAGTACCCATATATCATTAAACAGGTACAAAACTGGGAAATGAACCCCGATACAAAAAATGCGGTAACCGCAATGACCCTTATTAAAACATTCGAAAATTTAGATACAGCCAGTATGAGCAAGGTGCTTGCAGACAGTGTGGCCTTAGACCTGGATGGTTACAAATTTAAAGGGACAAAATCTCAGCTCATGAAAGAATTACAGGGCGAATTTGATAAAATGAAGAGTTTTAAAATCGATATGCAAGACATGGAATCGGTTGTAAACAAAGATAAAAGTGAAGAATGGGTAAGCCTGAGGTACAACCAGGTTTCTACAACAAAAGAAGGCAAAACCGATACAGTAGCTTTGTTTAACGATATTAAATTAAAAAACCGAAAGGTTGTAAGACTATCAGAGTATGTTCAGCATCCAATGAAGAGATAGCATTAAAAGAAGCTGTATCGTAAATGTAGATTGTCATCCTGAGGGTTAATTTATTCTATAAAAATCAATATAAATGGCATGAATTAAGAGAAATAATATCGTCATTTCGACCGCAGTGTTCCAAAGGAACTCCTTCGGAGGAGAAATCTTTTAAATTTGATTTCAATAACTTGGTACAAAGATCTCTCCATTTCGCTGCGCTACAGTCGAGATGACGACCATTCTTTTGGAACCTGTTAATGGTAGGATAATTTATTGCGTAAGATTCAAATACAATTAACATGGTTTTAAGAGAAAGAATAACCATGGGGCATCGTCATTCGATAGCTATCGGATGCGAGAAGGCTTTTTGAGCCGACGAATCAATCTTTATGGCAAGATCACTAGCATGAAAGATTGCTTCGTCGTTCCTCCTCGCGATGACGACCTTTCTTTTGGAATCTGTTATCGGTAGCCTGTCGAAGGACTGGAATAAATACGCTTGGCAGAGCTTTTCGACTACTTGTCCCGATTCATCGGAAAGCTCAACAAAACTAGAAAAGAAATTAGTTCTGTGATACAGCCCCTTTTTATCTATAATTACTAATCTCCACTTCCGGGAACATAATGCAAGCCCGGGGTAAGATAATGAAGCAAAACAACTCTAGAGTAGCGGTAATTAATTGGCGATAATAATAAAACACCTGTTAAAATTAAACCCACATAGTACCACAGGTTTTCATAAATTAAAGGCAGGCCCAAAACATACGATGCTACCCCAATGGTAATAATTTCTGCAACATTCATGGCATAACTTACAAACATCGCTACATAGAAAAAACCTGGTTCACGTTCGAATTTTAAGTTGCAATGCGGACAGTTAACATTTGTTTTTTGTAACCTGAATGAATAAGCGCTCCCAGTAAAAATATCGCCTTTACGGCAACGTGGGCATTTACACTGTACAAAAGCCTGGAATTTAGATAACTCAGCCATAATCTTGTTATTTAGTGCCACAAATGTAGAGCTAAATTTAAAATCAATTTATGATCTACATCATATTTGACGATTGGTTTGTTAGTTCATTAGTCATTTGTTCATTGGTCACTGTACCTTGTTTATTAATGCTATCTCAACAATTCTAAACCTTTACTATTTTCCCTTTAATGGTTTTGATCAGGCCTTTTTCTGCTAGTATTTTAGTGCCACGAATAACTGTTTCTACTCTTAATCCAGTCATATCGGCTAATTCTTGACGGGTCACTTTTAAATTTTCGCCCACAGCAATATCATTAAGCAAGTAATTGATAATGGTTAACAAACGGTGCTCTGCCTTCTCACTGGCAAGTTCCTCCAACATCATCGATTTATAAAAAAGACGGTTGCTTAATGTTTGGATAAGCTCCATGCTAAAATTAGGTTCATCCTGAATAAGTTTAAAGAACTCAGCTTTATTTACTACAACCAAATGCGTGTTTTTGTTTGCAATGGTAAATGCCAAATACGCCCTGTTCACTAACATGGCCGGTTCACCAAAATACTGGCCGGTTTTAAAAATACCCTGAATAAACTCCTTCCCATCATCACTAACAGTTACCATTCGCACTTCGCCCGATTTGATGAAGTAAACGTAGCGCGGTTGCATACCCGGTTCGTAAATAACCGAATCTTTCGGGTAGCTTTTGAGTTTTAAACCTTTATCAATCAGTTTTTGGAAGTTCATCATTGCTTATAGTAGTTTAATCTGCTCAAACAGTCGTCATCCGATAGCTATCGGACCCCGCGCAGGTGGGAACCACGATTGCTCAGCGAAGCTAATCTTAAAGCCTATTGCATTACGATTATTCATAAGTTTCCCTTGTTTCAAAGGCATTCATGAGCACTCCGTGGTTCCCAATCAACCCGATAGCTATCGGGTTGGGAATGACGCTAATGACAAAAATTATGAAAACTACCCTAATGTTTCTTTCATTAAACGGGTATAAAATTCTTTCAATGTAATCCCCATAGCGGCTACCTGTTGCGGAATAAAACTGGTTGCCGTTTGGCCAGGAATGGTATTGATTTCGATAAAATAAAACTTACCAGTCCCTTCTTCCAGAAAATAATCAACACGTACCACTCCTCTACAATTTAGTTTCTTATATACATCCTTTACCACCTGTTGTACGCGACTTACCTCTTCTTCATTCATTCTGCCTGGTGTAATTTCTTCAGTTGCACCAGGAGTATACTTGGCCTCGAAATCAAAAAATTCATTTGCTGGAATCACTTCTGTAGTTGGCAAAACAATAATCTTTCCCTCAGCGCCAAAAATACCGATTGAAAACTCCCTGCCGCTTACAAACTCCTCGATTAAAATCTGAGTGTCTTCCTTAAATGCTTTTTCAATAGCTTCTTCAAGATCATCAGCATGTTTCACCTTACTCATGCCAATACTACTGCCCCCACTATTTGGTTTAACAAAATAAGGCAGTCTTAGATCTTGCTTAATTTGATTTAAATTATAGTTGCCACCTTTAAAAATCTGAACAGATTTTGCGGTGTACAGGTTATCAATGCCTTCTACAACCGCTTTGGTATAACCTTTATTCATCGTAATTGACGAAGTTAGTGCATCGCAGGCAGTATATCGGATACCTAACATATCAAAATAGCCCTGTAATTTCCCATCCTCACCAGGCGAACCATGGATAGCAATAAAAACGCCGTCGAACTTAATTTTCCGTCCTTCAAGTGTTAAGGAAAAATCATTTTTATCAATTTCAATTTTAACAGAATCAGCAGGCTCATAAAACCAGCCCTTTTCGTTCAGCATAATCTTATACACATCGTATAAATCGGGGTCGATATTTTGAGCAATAGTGGCTGCGCTTTTCACCGAAACTACCCATTCGCCTGTGGTACCGCCTGTTAACAACGCTATCGTTTTCTTCATGTTAAAAATCCTTTTATAAATAGAAATTGAATATAAATATATCCTCAAAAATATAAATATCTTTGTGCTTTAGTAATATTGAAGGAGAGAATTTATTGAATGGTTGAATGGGGAAATGGATTCTATAATTCAATCAATCATTAAAATAGTTACATTTGAGCTTGTACGCATAACCCAAATTAAGATTCATGTCTAAATTTATAGATTATTTAAAAACCAAATCGTTTAGAAACAATATTTTAGCTGCAATAGTAACCGTTGTTGTGCTTCTGTTGGTCGCTTTTTTTAGTTTAAGATATTACACCAAACATGGCCAAGGCCTAAATGTACCTATGGTAAAAGGCTTATCTTTTGAGCAGGCAGTTAAAAAACTCGAAGATGCCGGATTAAAATATGAAGTAGATTCTGTTTTTATTATGGATCAACCTGCTGGAATTGTAATTGATCAGGATCCTGATCCTAATACCTTTGTAAAAGATAACCGTACCATTTACTTAACCATTAATGCAGGTAAAACACCGAATACAAAATTCCCTGATATAGCGTTTAAGACCTTACGGGAAGCACAGGCTATAATAGAGAGTTCGAGACTAAAACTTGGAGACACCACCTATAAGCCAGATGTAAGCCGAGATGTGGTTTTAGAAGCCTCTTTTGGCGGTCAACCGATAGCTGCCGGACAGATTGTACCTGTTGGCTCGAGGATTAACCTGGTACTGGGCGATGGACGTGGAAACGAAGAAGTAGATATTCCGCAACTCATGGGATTAACGATGGATGAAGCGAAATTTAGCCTAAGGGGTTCGAACCTAAGTTTAGGTACCATTATTTACGACGGCCCAATTACCGATAGTGCTGCTGCTATTATTACGAAACAAGATCCTATGCTGGTTGATTCGTTAACCAAGGTGGCTATAGGTACAAAGATTAACATTACCCTATCTAACAAACAACAATAAACACGTATCATATTACAGATGACTGAAGTAGAAAAAAAGAACATGAGTACAGGCAAAAAAGTGGCAATAGCTATTGCGCTTGTTGTTATTTTAATTGCTGGTTACTTTGCGTTAAATATTTACAGGCTTTACTTTGCCCCTAACGTTACCGAAAATCAAAAATATTTATATATTAAAACAGGAAGCAATTATGACGACCTGACCGCAACGCTGAAAAAGCATGGTATGGTAAAAAGTATCTCTTCTTTTACTGACGCTGCCGGAAAAATGAATTTGGCAACGAGTGTTAAACCTGGCCGTTACCGTTTAAAAAAAGGGATGACAAACCGCAGTTTAATCAACTTAATTAAAGCTGGAAATCAAGATCCGGTTAAATTGAAATTTCATAACATCCGTAAGAAAGAAAACTTTGCGGCATATCTGGCCAGCAATCTGGAAGCCGATTCATTAAGCTTTATTAATGTTTTAGATTCTACTGCACTGATTAGCAAATATGGTTTTAACCAGGATAATGTGTATGCCATGTTTATCCCGAATACCTATGAAATGTACTGGAATATTTCGCCGGTTGATTTCTTTGAGCGCATGCACAAGGAATATGATAAATTCTGGACGGCTGATCGCAAGCAAAAAGCAGCAAGTTTAAACCTAACACCAGTACAGGTATATACGCTGGCTTCTATTGTTGATGCAGAAGCACTTTACGACAAAGAAATGCCAATTATAGCTGGTTTGTATTTAAACCGCTTAAATAAAGGCATATTGTTACAAGCTGATCCAACGGTTATTTATGCAAATAACGATTTTACCGTTAAAAGGGTAACCGGAAAATTATTACAGGTTCAATCGCTTTACAATACTTATAAATATGCCGGTTTACCTCCTGGGCCGATTATGATGCCAAGTATTAATGCAATTGATGCTGTACTAAACCGCGACAGCAACAATTATATTTACATGTGTGCCAAAGAAGATTTTTCTGGCTATCATAACTTTGCTGAAAATAAAGCGCAGCACGAAATCAATGCAAAGAAATACCGTGAAGCTTTAAACAAAAGAAATATATTCAAATAATGTATAGCCACAGTACAAAAATCAGGGTTCGATATGGCGAAACCGATCAAATGGGCTATATGTATTACGGCAATTACGCACAGTATTATGAAGTAGGCCGGGTAGAAATGTTGCGCAGTTTGGGTATGAGCTATAGCTCGATGGAAGCTGATGGAATTATGATGCCTGTTTTAGAATTAAAGTGCAAATACATTAAACCTGCCCTTTACGATCAGGAAATTACGGTAACAACAATCATTAAAACCTTACCGGGCATCAGGATCTTTTTCGAGTATGAGTTGTATAACGAAAAAGAAGAATTGATAAACATTGGCACCACCACACTTGTTTTTGTTGATATGAAGAAAAACAAGCCTACAAATCCACCCGAAAATTTTATGGAGAAATTATCGGTGTTTTTTAGTTAATATTTACAATGGAATGGTTACATAGGCAATTATTACATCTTAAACTCTATTCTAGATTTATCGAATGGACGAAGGGATGTGTTTTGCCAGGTTTTAGCCCACTTCCACTATATACGGTTGCCACATTTTTCTTTCGGGAGATTGGCAAAGCTACCTTAGTTAATAAAGCATCGTCTTTGGCTTATAACTTTATGTTGGCTATTTTCCCTGCTATTATATTCTTATTTACCTTAATTCCCTTCATTCCTATTAAAGGTTTTCAGAAGCAGCTGATGGAATTATTTGCCTTGGTGTTGCCTACGAATGCCTATCTGGCTTTTGAAACTACACTTAATGAAATTGTAAACATTCAAAATGGCAGCTTGCTATCTCTTGGTTTTGTATTGGCTTTATTTTTTGCTACAAACGGCGTACATAATTTAATGGGTGCATTTAACCGGTCATCCCTGATAGTAGAAACCAGAACCTGGTTAAAACGAAGGCTGGTGGCAGTTGTGTTAACTCTTATTATCGCATTCTCTGTTATCGTGTGTATTGCGGCAATGGCTACAGGGCAAATTCTACTGGATTATTTACAGAAAGAACTGCATTATAAAGATGGGATTACTCTTTTTGCAATCAAGATTATTCGTTGGGCATTATTGGGCATTCTATATTTTATTACGGTTTCTATTCTATATAGATATGGGCCGGCACATTCAAAAAAGTGGCGCTTCTTTAGTGCAGGTTCATGGCTGGCTACCATTTTAGCTTTCCTTACTATTTGGGGCTTTTCGTTTTATATCAATCACTTTGGTTCTTACAACAAAGTGTATGGCTCTATTGGTACACTAATCGTAGTCATGATCTGGCTTTACCTCAACTCTTTGATCTTATTGATCGGTTTTGAGCTGAATGCCAGCGTGGATGTAAGTAAAAGAAGTGTGAAGATTATCCGCCCTACCTTTAATTTGTTCAAAAAATCGGAGCCAATTGAAGAAAATATACAGAAGAAATAATTTTTTCTCCCTCTGTGTTAAGTAATTATCAAGTTTATATAAAAAAAAAGCATTCATAGTTTGCAGATTTAACCGGAGTTCGTACTTTTGCCTCCGGAAAGCTGGCAGAGTGGTCGAATGCGGCAGTCTTGAAAACTGTTGACTGTAACAGGTCCGGGGGTTCGAATCCCTCGCTTTCCGCTGAAAAATCAAAGCCTGAAATCATAAGATTTTGGGCTTTTTTCGTTTATCGAAACCCCATCCAACCCATTCTAGCGCAGGTCTAAATGTTATTAACGCAAGCCATTCAGCACAAGCAAAAATAATCAATCACAGATATACACAGATAGGAGAATCCGTGTATATCTGTGGTTAAAAACGCTTAAGTTAACGACATTGAGCGCAAGTCTTGGTTCCAAGTACAGCTCCGATTTGAGTCAGTATTCCCTATCTAATGGAGCCACGTGGGATGGAAATTAGAATAAACCCAGTATAAGGTTTTTTTCATTCAGTTTTGCTTAAAGCAATAGCATTTCCGACTCTTATACCGCTTTTAGAAGCATAAAATGAATAATATTTTGCTTACAGCGAAGCAAAAAACAACATACAGGTTGAGCGTACTGATCTATGCCGTTTTAGCATAGTTTGTTCTCAAAGGATCAACATGATATGTCCTGAAAACATTTTACTCAATCAAGGCCGCTTAAACACTACGTTCAATATTGCTTGCCTCCAGCGAAATTAATAATTCACCATATTTTTTCAGAGCCTCAATTATAGGTAATGCATGGTGGGCACGATGCGTTAACACATATTCGACCCGTGGAGGTTTCTCGCGGAAGACCTTTCGGCTGATCATTTGTTTACGCTCCATTTCTCTCAGCTGAGTGTGCAGCATCTTATCTGTTATACGTGGAATCCTGACCTTCAAGTCTCCATATCGCACAGGGCCATCCTCCAGGCTTAGGAGTATAGGTATTTTCCAGGTACCGCCGATATGGGAAAAGGCAAACTCGACCGGATTATAATAAAGTTTTTTATCATGTATGAAATCCTGCATGAATCAAAGTTATCCATTATAATTTAAAGGACAATCGTTTGTGCCTTTACTATGAAAAAAGTATGTAAAGCAATGAAGTCATTTTGTACTTATACTTTTGACACCTTAAATAAGAAATAATGAAAGACAGAGAATGGCAGGCCATACCCATATTGAAATACGTTGCCATAGATGCGACACTTGTTTTTTGGGAAACACTGGGTTTTAAAATTACTTATAGGCAGTATCGTCCGTATAAATATGCGGTTGTTGAACGGAAAGGATGCCATCTGCATTTCTATTACCAAAAAAGCGCAGATATTTTAACACCACATAATGGATGCCTGATCATCGTTAATGACATTCAAAATATCTATCAGGAATTTTGCATTGGCCTTAAGCGTAAGCTTGGAAGTGCGCCTTCATCAGGTTTACCAAGGATATCAAGAATGAAACCTATGGGAACGCGGTTTACTATAACTGATCCTTCGGGTAATTCTGTAATATTTGTACAGCAGGGGGGTAAAGATGAAGCTGATTATGAAAACGAGGATCAAAAGGACTTAACTGAACTGGGAAAATCAATTGTGCTTGCAGTAAGATTGAGGGATTTTAAAGAAGACTACCAAGCGGCTGCCAAAATCCTCGATAATGCCCTTAAAAAACAACTAATTGCGGTTGCCAAAGACGAACAGCGGGCTGAAGCCCTGATCATAAGGGCCGAACTTGCCAGAATATTAAATGACCAAAACAAAGAAGCACAATGTGGCGAATTATTGGATGATATTGGTGTCTCCGCTGAAAAAATCTTTGAATTGAAATCAAAACATAGATACACCAAATGAAGATTTGTCTAATGGTCATAAAATAACCGCTTAAGACCATTTAAGGTGATCATACCGCCAAACGCTGTAGAAATCGTTCCGTCCAATTAATAACAAATCTTTCAGATTACAGCAAATCGTTATCGCAAGTAACCCCTAATAAAGTCGCATTAACCCCCACTTGCTTTAACTTTTTACTGCCATCTTTGTTAAGACAGTGGAGCAGCAACCATTTAAAAACGGGCGAACCGAAAAGCCAGATGAGTAGGATCAGAAAAAATCTATTTTATGTCTAACAACCAAGTTTCATTACACAGAGTAATTAAGGCATCTCCTGAAAAGTTATATCGTGCATTCATCGAGCCTGTAGCGCTTGCTTCCTGGATGCCACCTTACGGCTATCTGGGTACGGTACACCAAATGGATGTTAAAGTGGGTGGTACTTTTAAAATGTCGTTCCAGAATTTCACTACGGGCAATAGCAATTCTTTCGGTGGTGAGTACCTGGAGGTTAAGCCGAATGAGCTGCTGAAGTTCACCGATAAATTTGATGATCCTAACATGCCAGGAACCATCGTAAATACGATCAGATTAAAAAAGACTTCAGTAGGTACAGAACTGGAAATTTTACAGGAGAATATTCCAGCAGCCATACCAGCCGAAATGTGTTACCTGGGCTGGCAGGAATCGTTAGAAAAACTGATTAAATTGGTAGAGCCAGAAATACCTGAAGGTTAACTGGTTTATGATTGGCAGCTTAGAAAATGGGGCGCCATTGCGGGGAGGAACAAAAGCCTATCGCGACTTCGGGGAGGCAGCCTTTCCTGGTGCGATAAGATTGCTTCATCCGATAAAGAATCGTCCTCGCAATGACGATCCATCTATACCGATCATCTCACGTCCTTTTTTAAGAGGCATAGATATGCTTATATTACATCAGGTTAACCTTCGATAAATCGGCACCTAAACCTTTGAGTGAAGCATAGGTTAGCTTATCCATCGTTGCCCCTTCGAAGCAGATCGTTTTAATGGCTTTGTAATATTTGTTCGTTAGGGCTAAGATAGAGCGGAAAGAAACATTTTTAAGTGTCGCGTTCCTGAACGTAGTTTCATTAAGTGCCGCGTTGTGAAACAAAACCCCTATAAAAGTTTGTCCATCCAAATTCAGCCCCCGTAGATCGGAATAGTCAAAGTCTACCCCCTCAAACACGCAATTTTCAAAAATTGTTTTCCTTAAATCGGTCTTGCTTAGTTTTACCTCGATAAGTTTGGTATTACTGATTTTCGCCCCAGCCAGTTCTAAAGCATAGAATTTTGTCCGTACCAAAATGGCCTGATCAAAATTAGTGGCTGTAAGATCAGTAGCCGAGAGGCTGCAATCGGTGAGGTTTGCCGCTTGAAAACTGGCTTCACGTGCATCGCTGCCCAGAAACGCACTGCCAGTAAGGTCAGCACCAGTAAAATCTGAGCCACGTAAATTACTCCCGTTAAATTTCAGCTTATGCGCAATAACACCAGCAAAATCAGTTTTGGCCAGATCGTTCCCGCTAAAATTGGTCAAAAGCTGAGGCTGATGTAAATCTGTTAAACTGCTTACTTCTGGTATTGTCTCTTCAACCGCACTGATGGCATGTGGAGAAGAGCGGTTTTCTGAAAAATAATTGAGGTCTACATCAAGAATCTTGGCGAGTTGGTTTAAGGTAATAATATCTGGCATTGATTCTCCCCGCTCCCATTTTCCAACGGCCTGTGGGCTTACAAATACATGTCCGGCAAGTCCGGCCTGAGACATGTTTGTTTTTTTTCGTGCTCCGGCAATTTTGTTGCCGATCATTTTTGCATCCATACGTACTGTCTTTTTTTAATCTTTCGACATTGCAAATGTAGCCGGCCTGTTAGCCAGATTTGGCAAATCAGCCGATCATTATAGTTGTAATTGTGCTACTTTTCGTTGCTTTTTAGCAACTGTAAGTTGTATTTAGACCACAAGTGAGTTCCTAAAAGCTTTAAGGCTTAATCCCCTTTGTGATTTGAAGAATTTATTCAAATGGCTTTCATCCGTAAACCCCAGCTCATATGCAATTTCATTGATCCGCATGTTACTGAAACGCAAACGTGCCTCAACCAGTTTAATCCTTAAATTGGCAATATATTGCTGAAGTGTTTCGTTGGTATGTTTCTTGAAATATTTACCAAAATAATTCTCAGAAATACCAAACTGGCTGCTCAGTTTTTCAGCCCTTAATTTCTCAGGGTTATAAATATTCGCCTGAATATAGTTTAGTAAGGCCAAGGTTTTCTCTTCGGCATCTTCTTTAATTGCAGCAGGCAGGTATTTGGCGATATTCCGGGCTACCACAACAATCATCGTATCTACCATTTTCGCAATTAACTCTTTGTTATATAGATCGCGGTTTACATATTCGGCCATCATCGCATCAATAAGCGACCGAATAAGAGGTTTATCTGAAAAGTTTTTTAGGATACAGCCTGGTTGATGACTGGCATTCTGCAGAATATATTCCATCCGCTGTACATCATCGGTACGAAAATCCTTCGATCGGATATATACATTTCCAAAACGCAAAAAGAAAAATTCGGTAGTGGTTTCGATCTCAAACGAATGGCAATCTTCTGGCGTAATCAGAAACATATGGCCGGCATAATAATCAAATTTATTGTTATTAATGCATTGCTTTCCTGTGCCCGATAAAACATATACCAGTTCAAAAAATAAATGTTTATGGCCTTCTTTCGGGCATTCGTCTAACTTTTTATAAACAATTTCAAAAGGTTCGTATAGGGTTTCTTTATTCATTTTGTATTAACCATAGCGCAAATTTACCAATTAAAAGCAAATTTATACTGAATAATAACACTATATCAGTTTATATTTGCCTTACAGAAATCATAAAAATTGTATATTAATAATAAAGAGACAATGAAAGCCATAGGATTTAAAACCTCACTACCCATATCAGCAGAAGAAAGTTTTATCGAATTTGAAACAGCTGTTCCACAACCTAGCGGACGCGATATACTGGTTAAGATAAATGCAATCAGTGTAAATCCGGTAGATTATAAGATACGCCAGAACAGTGCTAAAGATACTGTATTGGAAACGCCGAAGGTGATTGGCTGGGATGCTACCGGAACGGTAGAAGCTGTTGGAGAGGCGGTTACTTTTTTTAAACCTGGCGATGCGGTTTATTATGCTGGCGACCTTATGCGCAGTGGCAGTAATGCTGAATATCAATTGATAGATGAACGTATTGTGGGTTTAAAGCCAAGTACACTCAGCAATGCTGAAGCTGCTGCCATGCCCCTAACTGCCCTTACAGCATGGGAATCGTTATACGATCGTATCCGCATCAGTGAGCAAAAAGATAAAGGAAAAAGTATACTTATTATTGGAGGTGCCGGCGGCGTAGGTTCAATTGCCATGCAGCTCGCAAAAAAAATAAGCGGACTAAAGGTAATTACCACAGCTTCGCGTACAGAAACGAAAGAATGGTGCCTGGCTATGGGAGCCGATTTGGTAGTAGACCATAAAAACCTGGTTGAAGAAATACGTCTGGCAGGCCATCAGGAAGTAGACTTTATACTAGATTTTGTTGATTTAAATAGCTATTGGGATGCCATAGTAGAATTGATCAAACCTCAGGGACATATTGTTTCCATTACCGGTTCAGCCACTCCTGTTGCATTGAATAAGTTAAAAAACAAAAGTGTTACTTTTTCGTGGGAATTGATGTACACCCGTTCCATGTATCAAACCGACGATATGGAAGAGCAACACCATATTTTAAATAAATTCGCCGAACTTTTTGACAATGGCACGCTTAAAACGACCTTAAACACCACATTGAAAGGATTTACAGCAGAAAACCTAAAAGAAGCACACCGCTTATTAGAAAGCGGAAAAACGATTGGCAAGGTTGTAATCGAATATTAGGAATTATAGATATAGGTGGCACCACAACTATCGGATTGTAATCCTGATAAATCAGTTTTTAGAAAACAGTGGATTGACGATATAGAATACGGGTATCGTCATTCCCAACTTGATTGGGAACCACGCAGTGCTCATGAATGCTTTTGAAACAAGGGGAACTTATGAATAATCGTAATGCTTGATAGGGGCTTGTCGGTTGCATTAAGATTCCCGCCTGCGCCTATCGTGTGGACACACCTTTTTGAGGTTAATTTTTTAGACATTTTGCTAGCTTCCTCAAATAACCCATTGCTTTAACCGAAGAACGCCGTCAATCCCAAGGGCCAGAGAAATCAAAAAAACAGTTGCAGGAAAGAACAAATAGCACTGCTAAACTTAAAACGCAGTGGTTTTGTGTTCATAAAGGCTAATTTAAAGTTGTAAGAAATATTGAACACAAAACGAAGTGCCACTGTTTTTTTGATGTGTATATGGTTGTGCAAAAGGCCCATTGCTGGATTGACAGGGCGCTTTGGGTACTTTGGCGCTCCAAAGTACCATGCCGCCGCGGCATAGAGCGGAAAAAATGACATTTTAACCTTCTTAAGGAATCAAGCCAGTTAATAGCAGGAAAGATGCTGAAATAAATTCAGCATGACGATCGCCTTAGGCAAAGGAACTAAAAACAAATCTAGATTAAAAAGATGTTTCCACACAATAGGCCTGCGCGGGAAAGACGGCCGATTTTCAGATTCTGCCATTGATAAAAGTTAGTATTTAGCCAAAAACAAAGGAGCTGGAATTATAAATTATGTTACAGTCTTTATCACTTACACGGCCACGGAAACAAGAAAAGGCTACTCCTTTCGGAGCAACCTTCCCGTATTTTTGATCGATAAAATAAATTGGGAGAGTTATTTTTTCCCGCTCATATCCATAAAGATGGATTTGATGCCTTCCAAAAGCTCTTTGCTCTCACTTGCCAGCACCAATGGAAACCATTCATCTGTGTGCAATTCTACAACATGCTCATGAATCAGGTAATGCCTGCCAGATCTAACCCTTCGCCGATTGCCAGGAATGACTGTTCCTGATAACATTTTGATTATAATTTTCGTAATCATCCTAATGTATTTCGGAGAATCCTCATATTTACAATCAATAAAAAGGATCCACAATCCGTTCATCGTATTGTATTGTATACTTGCTTTCATTTATGAAGCTTATTAAAGATGATTACTAAGGAAAACCTGTTTTATAAACTAAAGCCCCAGGCGATTCTGAAGCCTACAAAGTTATTAGTATGGTCGCAGTGATAAAATTTGCCATTGCTTTCGTAGCGTAACCCTGCATCGATATAATTATTGTTGTGCAGATAAAATATCATTCCTGTCTGTGGCGCGTATACAAATGCAGCTTTTTTGCCTTCAACACAGTTTGTTTTATTTAAAAGGAAGGAGAAGCCTATTTCCGACTGCAGGTAAAGATTACTTCTGTAGAAATATTTTAAGCCTGCTTTTACTGGTACAAGCTGTAAATCATCAACCAGGCTGGAGTAATTGCCCGATACAAAAATGTTATTGAATCCGGTATTTACCGAGGTATATAAAATGCTTTCGGTAATGGGAAATTCTGCCTGAATAGAGACGCCAAGCGGTGCCTCGTACTTTTTAGCCAAATAGCCAGTAGCCAAACCTGTTTCGATACCGACAGAATACCGAATACCTGTACCACCATAAACCTGTGATTGAGCTTTGGCGCTTTGAAAAGCAAACAATGGTAACAGTAGAGTTAGTGCGTTAATTGTTTTCATGATTTCGAAATTTTAGTGAATAGAAATCCTTCACCATAAAGCACGCTTATGGCGAATTATTTAGAGAGATACTATAAAAAAAAGAGAGAGTTCACCGGATGGCAAACCCTAAGAGAATATGGGTTTAAAATGAATAAAATACCAGCAATGGCTTAAGAAATAGACCGGTTGCTATTTCTTGGCATAGTATGATGTGCAACCGTTTCTGAAACACCTTTTTCTGTGTTGTTATTGCTTAATATTTCGTTGTATTTTTCAAGTAACTTGATGTATTTATTCATCCAGAAGTATACAGAATTCGCATCACCTTTGGTTTGATCCGCTGTATGTGCATCAAAAGCTTCCTGGATATGGTTACTGTTTTTAGCAAAGGTTTCGGGTAACTCAACAGAAAAATCGTGACCGATTACGGTACCCACTTTCCAAATAATTTCAGGGTTTAGACTTTTCTGATCAAACCAATTGTAAATAGTTCTTCTACTTACATTTAATTTCCGGGATAATTCACTTATCCCCATTCTGTCTCTGCGTACAACACGCTCAAGAACTTGGCCTACATTTAAACTCATAGCAGTTAATTTAATTTAAAATAAAACATTTAAATTCGATCAACAATCTGGGACGACTATTACTATTTAATGCAATTTAATAATTATTTTACGAACAAAAGTAAAATAATTTTATTAGGGTATTTTTACGGTAATCAATTGGCAACCAACAGGTCTAATTCTTCAAATCTTGAATTATTACTGATGTAATCAGGTATAATTTCTTTCATTTTCTTCACCATATTCAAATCATTGCCATCGTTATTCAGTACAATCAGATCTTTAATAATCTGATTAACGTACAAATAATTGTAAGCTACTTTTTGCGATATTTTAATTTTTGGATGATGGGTGGGTACAATTTCTTCATCAATAAGCAAAAGTTCTTCATATAGCTTCTCTCCGGGCCTTAAACCCGTAAACACAATATCCACATCAACATAAGGCGTTAAACCCGCTAACTTGATCATATTTAGAGCTAAATCGATAATTTTAACTGGCTTACCCATATCGAAAAGGTATATCTCTCCTCCTTTACCCATGGCTCCGGCTTCCATTACCAATTGAACGGCTTCCGGAATAGTCATAAAATAGCGGGTAATTTCCGGATCTGTTACTGTGATGGCCCCCCTTTTTTCTATCTGGCTTTTAAATCTTGGAATAACAGAGCCATTTGAGCCCAAAACATTTCCAAAACGGGTAGTTACAAAGCGGGTGCTCGAAACTTGTGTGGTAATTTCGCCAGTTGAAATATTCTCAGGACTGTTTAGCGACTGAATATAAATTTCTGCCAGACGTTTAGATGCCCCCATTACGTTTGTTGGCTTAACGGCTTTATCGGTAGAAATCATTACAAACTTTTCTACACCAAATTCCATTGATATATCGGCCATGTTTTTAGTGCCCAGCACATTGGTTAAAATGGCCTCAGCTGGATTATTCTCCATCATGGGAACATGTTTGTAAGCCGCAGCATGGAAAACAATTTCAGGTTTATAGAGTTCGAATAATGTTCTGATCCGGTTTAAATTCTGCACATTGGCCATAAATATCTTCACGTTCGCGCCCTGAAAGTTATCTTCGAGTTCGAGTTTTAGATCGTGGAGCGGTGTTTCTGCCTGGTCGCAGAGAATTACAGATTTAGGATTGTACTGTAAGGCCTGTCGAACAATCTCTGATCCGATGGAACCAGCAGCACCTGTAACCAAAATACATTTACCACTTAAATCTTTCAGGATATTCTTTTTATTGAGCTTAATCGGTTCACGTTCCAGCAAATCTTCAATTTTCAGGTCGCGTAATTGGTGCGAATCTAACTTTCCGTACAACCATTTATCTGATGGTGGCACCATAATTACTTTCATACCCTCATTAACACAGATATCGATAATTTTCTTTTTGTTTAATGTGTTTAGTGCATCTTCTGCAAAAAGTATCTTTTTTATATGGTGTTTTTCTTTTAATAATGCTACTGAACAAGAGTGGTACACTTTTTTCTGCTCAAGGTATTTATCAACCCGATCTCTGTTATCATCAATAAAGCCAATGATGTTCAGGTTAGAATCTCCATTCTGTTCTATTGCTTTCTTGATCAGGATTGCTTTTTTTTCGGAGCCATAAATCAGAACATTCTCTTTGGTTTCCGATTTGAGTTCTTTAAAAAACAAAAACACGCCCTTTACTAAAATACGCATGAGAATAAGCAGCGATGAGGAGATAAAAAAGTTCAATATCAATGCTTTATCCATTTGGTGCCAATGCAATTGAAAACGTTGCGAAAGTATTTTATTTACACTAACAAAGAGTAAACTGGTTACAAAAACCGCAAGGAAAACCCTCAAAATATCTTCGGTATTGGAATACCGGATAATACCGGTGTGTATTCTTAAAGAAATGAAAACACCTGCGGCGATGGAACAATAAAGTGCCACGTATACAGCATTGCCTGAGTTAAAAACGTCGGCGTAGTTTAATGTATTAGTTAATACAATAGATATAAACAATGTCCATACAACGATCATCTGATCAATCAATAAAATTAACCACCTTGAGTGTGCCCTGTCTGGAAAAAAGAAATTTTTCATAATTGAGAATCATTAAATATTTGTCTAAAGTTTATTGAGGTATCATTCTATAGAGTGGGAAAAAGTCTATATCTGTATGTAACTGGTTACCCGATTTTTCTACTAACTGATTGTAAACAGCTTTATTGGCAATAAAACGCCAACTGTAATAATTTAAAACCATACTCGAAAAACCCAGTTTCCATTCAAATAGCGAATCTTCTTTATAACCAAGTCCGCCACCTAAATGGTAGTAATTCATTTTCCATTTGCGGCCCAACTCACTAATTTCATCGACCAAAAATTTAGCTGGGGAATTTTTAAGATAACTGGCGTTAGTGGCAATTAAGTGGCCTTGGATAATGCCTTTGGTACACATAATAATACTGCCACAAACTAAATCATCATTTGAATAAATCAGGATTAACTTACAGTCGAATTCTGTAGCCTGAACAAGCTTGGTAAAGTATTCTTCAGTAAAAAGATAAAAATCAGTAGCACTAATACGGTTCATATTAGATTGATAGAGTTTCGTGAAAGCAGCGATATCTTCCTGAGTAGTAGCCTCTACAGCAACATAACCAAACTTTCTACATTTCTTGATGCTATCTCTCGTTGTTTGCCTATACTGTTTCCGTTGTTCTTCTATGCTTTGTTGTAAGTTAATGGCAACTGTTTTTCCATTTTCATATATGCTATCAGTTTTTTGTAACAGTATATTCTGATCAAAAAAAGGGTGAAGCCTGGAAAAAACAGAAACATAGCTGCCATTATATAAGAAGGCTGAAAAAGCATTTAGAAAATTTCCTTTCAAACTGTCGCTTATATCGGTAAATTTTAGGTTAGAAACAGGACCTGAATATCCGTAAACACAATGCAGATCGTAATATGGCGTATCCTGTATTGCACGTTCCAATAAAGGCATAGCGATAAAACTATTGGCTTCGCAATACACAAATAAAATGGGTCTTCCGTTGGTTGCCATAGCATGGTAATGCCAGGTATGATAAAAATCATAATCTGCAGCCAAGCTAATATACTTTATCCAATCATCCTTTTGTTTTAAAGTTAATTGCAAAGTAGTACCTGTAGCATTATTTTCAATCAGCATATCCATTTGTTAGAAGAATAAACAATTAATTATGAGGTAATTGCAGGACTACGGTAGAGCGGAAAAAAATCAATATTTGAAAAAGGATCAAGCGACCGTTCGCTTAAAAGTGTATTGTATAATTCGTTATTGGCAATGTAGCGCCAACTATTAAATTCGAAGCAAAGGTTAGAAAAACCCATCTTCCAACCAAAAAGGTTGTCTTCTTTAAAATTAACACCGCCACCCAGGTTAAAATATTTATACCCTAATTGCCTGCCAATTACGGTAATTTCATCAGTTAATAATTTTGCTGGCGATTCGAACAGGTAAGCGGTTCTGGTAGCCAAAAGGTGCACCTGCATAATTTCTTTGGTACAAACTACAACGGCGCCTGATATGGCTATCCCATCTTTATACACTAAAAAAAGCTTGCTATCAAATTCATCAGAAGAAAGTAGCGCAACGAAATAGGCATTATTAAAAAGGTAATGGTCTTTTGCGCCTATTCGAATCATATTTTCAGTATATATTTCAGAAAATATTCCCGCATCATTAATATCGGTCGAAATTCTGACTTCATAATCGCGCTTTCGCAACCGCCTGATTTTCTCCTTTACGCTTTTTCGGTAACCCGCCCGTTGACTTTCAATGGTTGTTGTTAAATCGATTGCCACTGTTTTCCCATTGGCATATACGCCAGAAAACTTCTCCATTAACCTTTCCTGATTAAAAAACGGATGCAATCTGGAAAAAACGGTTACATTTTGACCGGTTTCCAGAAACGCTATGAATGTATTTTTAAAGCGTTCCATAAAATCATCGTCCAGCGCATTGAAGTCTATGTTTGAAATGGGCCCTGTATATCCGTAAACCGATGTAAAGTCAAAAAAATCGGAACCGGGGATGTTTCTCTTCAAAAGTGGGAAGGCAATGTAATTCTCTCCTTCTTCATACACAAACAATATGGGCAAACCACTTTTATCTAAAGAGTGATAATACCAGGTGTGATAAAAATCATAATGCAAAGCACGCTTTACATAAGCAGACCATTCTTGTTTATCGTCAATTGTAATAATCTTTCTCATTTTGAGCTATTAAATTAGGATAGATTTAAAGTAAATAGGTCAGTTTGCAGTAAGTAAAACAGAAGAATTAATAACCATTTTTATGAAATCTTCCTGCTGTGAAACAGGTTGAAAGCCTACTTTTTTATAAATAGAATAAGCAGCTAGGTTATCTGAATGTACTTCTAAGAAAATGTGTTTAAGGTTAAGGTTATAAAAGGCATATTTTAACAACATTAAAGAGGCGTTATAGCCTATGCCCTTCCCCCAGTATTTCTTTTCACCAATAAAGAGGTGAAATTCTGCACTATCGTTTCCAATATCGAGTAACTGAATATTGCCAATGTATTCATTCGTGTTTTTTACGCAGATGGCAAAACGTTTTTCGTTGGTCAGATTTAATTTGTTTAATAGCCACTGTTTTTCAACTTCGGCGGTAATTGGGTTTTTCAACACAAATTTGGTATACGACCATACTTCAGGGTCGTTTCTCCACTTGTACGATACATCAGCATCTTTTAATGCTAATGGCCTTAAGTAAATCTGAGTGTTCATATGAGCGGTTTTAAAGCTTTAACAATTACTTTCATATCTGCTATACTGTAGCGGTGATCGATTGGCAATGAGACAAGATGTTTAGCCAGAAAGTATTCATAACTATCAACATGTGCCCATTCGTAAACATTAGGCCAATAGGTGGCTACAAATATTTTTTGATTGATGAGCTGCTGTTTAATAGACGGATCTTCCACCAGAAGTGGGTAAACCATCGGCACATCTTCTCCTGAAAAATTTAGTCTCAAGATATTTTCCCGCCCCAGGTGCTCATCCAGATAAGCAAAGTTCATTCTTCTGATATCAGCGCACTTATCGTAATCAATGCTGGAAAGAATGGTTTTTGTTAATACCGACATCTTTTTGATTTCGTTATTGCACAGCTGATTGTTGTTTTCTATGTAATCGGCATATCCCTCTTCAATATTGATATCGATACTTTTAATCAGGTGAGCGAAGCGATCTGTTGATTGATCTTGTTTTAAATTTAAACCCAAGGTGCTCGAGATATTAAGATAGGCACCATCTGGTACGCCGAAAAACTTGCGACATGAGTAGAAGGTATCGCAATTGTTTATCGGCTTAGAAAAAAAAGCTTGGGCATTATCTATAATCAGGTTCTTGATTGTTTTGGCCAGCTTTTTAACCGTTTCCGTTTTAACCCCGAAGTAATTGGTGTAAAGTAAGCAGCATTGTTCGCTTATTTCAAAATCTATTACCGGATCCAAATCTTCGTCTATGTGGTAGAAGTGATATTTTAAATTTAGTTTGTGGAGCGGTTCTAGCAAAACCTCGCAGGTATAGTATGGAAGATATATGGTAGAATATTTTCTTGTCCTTAACACATACTCCAGTGCATTTCTGCCTGTATTAAGTGCAATTAAATCAGGGTAATAAAGCTCCCCTTTTGGTAATTCGAGCGGAATGTAGCCACCAATAGTTTTGGGTGAGTGCGTTTCTGTTTCCATAGTTTTATCCTCTACCCTTGATCTGCTTTATACATTCTGCTTTCTACAGGTCTATAATATTCCTGTAAACTGGCCGGTACCCTTGCATTATAACCGATAATCTGTCTTAAATCGTTATCTATTTTCTCACCGAAATCATAACCTAAAAATCTCGGGTAATCGAACTGTTGTTTAATGTAAGGTTTGGTAAAACCTAAGGTTAATGCCCTCCGCTGCTTTCTGGTATAGTTGAGACCACCTGCATGCCAAATATTAGAATCGAATAATATAATGCTTCCTTTTTTGGCAATAGCTTGCTTAGCGAAAGCATTAAAGTGTTTTTCATCGGGTCTGATATCCAGTTTATGAGAGCCTGACAAAAAATGCGTGGCACCATTAAATATGGTAAAATCATCAAGTACAATAATCATCTGGATCATATATCTAGATTCTGACGAAAATGTACGTATATCACGATGGATATTCTGAATATAAGACTTGCTCTTTTTGGTGGTAATTACCCCATTTATGCCATTAAGGATATAATTTCCACCCAAAAAATCACGGATTTCTCTGTCACAGTAAAATTTACTCAAAAGCTCGATAGCGAAATTGTCTTTCTCAAGCAAATGATGTAATGTTCCCTCCATATTTTCATCAATTCCATTTAAAACCTGTATTTCTCTTCTTAAAAGATATGAAGTTTCGAAACCTGTGGTTATTTCTGAAATTAATTTCGAATTGATTGCTTTTTCATACACAACCCATCCATACTCATCTATAGCTTGTCTAAAGTCGGCTAAAGTGGCTCGTTTGTAAATAAATGTATTGTTCACAGTTTTAGGTTTTTTTGAAATAATTTAGTATTTATATAATCGTTCTTAGGCTATGATTCTAACCGTATGGTTTCAAAACGATCTGAGTTGATTGGATCAATATTTGATTTACCTATAGCGAAAAAGCGAAATATTATAAGATGGAGCTGATTGTTCTACCCTAGTCAATTAGTTGTAAAGGCATGTGATAAAACCCGTAATCAATCCTTCTTTATATATAGGAAGTATTAGTTTTAAGATGATTTAAGTATTTAGTACTCGACAGCAAATAGTATTTTGAGTTTTTTTAATCTTACAATAAAACAGATTTGTACATTAATTTAACTAAGTTTAATGCATAACTCAAACTCATTTTACTTGGATTGTTATGATCAAAAAAATCACAAAGATGATTGGTGTATTACAACACAGTAATATTTTTTCAACATTGTGGCATAATTTAGTGTTGGGATATTTCCCGAACATTATATTAATCATTTACAAACGGACAAAAGTTTCCCTTCATCAAACTGCCCAATTAATCATGAAATTGGCGAAGATGGCAAAGATATTAGTAAACCCATTGAAATAGGCGACAATGTTTGGATTGGTTTGCGCGCAATTATTTTAAAAAGTGTGAAAAAAGGAAACGGTTCTATTATTGCAGCTGGAGCTTTAGTAAATAAAGATATTCCGGCAAATTGTTTAGCGGCAGGGGTTCCCGCTAAAGTAATCAAAGAAAATATCAGCTGGAAATAATTTCAATTTTGTTCTTAAGTCCTAAAAAATAGAGCAATGTTTATGTGGCAACTTGCATTATTCTTAACATTTCTGCGTTCACAAGATTTACATCAAATTTTTCCTGGGCAAAGATCCTTCCATTACGACCATTTAAAATGATATCCATTGTATTTGAAAGATAGTGCTTCATTGAATTAGCTAAAGCTGAAATATCTTTGATAGGTATCAGAAAGCCGTTTTTGCCACTTGGTAAAACTGTTATGGTTTCCCTACAACCTGCCGAATTGCAAGTAATGATAGGTCTGCCCATCGCCATGCCTTCTAATAAACTTCGCGGCACTCCTTCTCTATAGTATGATGGTAAAACTACTACCGAGGCCTCTTTTATGTAAGGCTTAACATCATTCACTTCTCCGATGTATTCTACAATATCACCGGTTTTAATTTTCTGGTATAACTCCTCGCCAATGGCATCTATATTATCATCATACGACCCAATGAGCTTAAATTTTGCGTCTGGAAAATTTTGTTTCACCAATTTTGCAGCTTCATAATACTCTTTAATGCCTTTTGCGTTGATTAATCTGGAAATCATTAAAAAACTGATGTGCTCTGTTTCAGGCTCCGAATACACATAATCTGTTAAATCTACACCGGAGCCATTTACCACATGTACTTTATGTTTTAAATTAATGATTTTCTCCACCAAAAGTTTTTTGCAATCATCTGGATTTTGAAAAATTATATCAACTCTTTTGTTAGCCGCTAAACTAAACTTCAATAACATTTTAGTAATCTTACTGACCAAATTTTTCTTTGTATCCGAATCGGTAAAGTTATAGCCCAAACCAGTTAACATGGGGGTTATGTGGTTTACTCTACATAATTTAGAAATGAGTGTTCCATATATTATCGGTTTAAAAGTATACGGAAAAAATATATCTGGTTTAACTGTCCTGATTAGTCTATATAAATCAGTGATGTATTTAAGATCAGATAAAACCGAAACATTACTTCCCTTTAAATCATTTTCATGAACAACCACGTTTAACTTTTTTAATGTATCGGCAACAGATTTCTGAACAATTTTTGGCGTAAAAACATGCACTTGATTACATTTTACCAATTCCTCTATTAATTTACCTCTAAAACCTAATAAGGTATGGGAAGAATCGCAAGCGATAAGTATTTTCTTTTTCAACATGGAAGATTTACTCAGATTTATAAAATTAACCATATACAAATGTTTCTATTTAAGTTTCAAATGGCTGAAATGGACATTTTTAGACATTAACGGCTGTGGGACTAATCACAATTAAGATATTCACTATCGTTTTTAGTGACTAATATTGAAAACTGGTCTTTTAACTCATTTATAACTACATAATAACATGTTTAACAGCATTTATAAAAATTTCAGGGTCATTAATTGTACGTTTGTAAACTTCTTGTCCATTGATAGCTATATGCTTATAAAGATTGTAATTGGATACAACGTGCTCGGCTTTTTCTTTAAAATCACATAAATCCCAAGATACTGGTATATATGTTTCATTAGGGATAAATAAATTCGGAAATGTTATTAGGTGTTCAACCGATGGCTTGATTAATAAGGATCCAGATATAAAAGTTTCAAAATCTCTGTAACAAATCTCCCCAAATCCAAAAGGACTAATACTAACTTTTGATTGGCTCAATTCCCCTAAATATTCTTTACGGGGCAAAACTTCACCAGTAGCAACATTTAAATTTAAAGTATTAAGCATTTTTAATAATGTATTCCGTTGCGATACTGTTACAATTTGTTTATTATAATTTATCATGCCTCTAAATGATAAATCTAAAACCCTTTTTTCAGCTACATTTGTGTACTTGAGTGGACAAATTTTATAATTAACATAATTACTTAAGAGATGTTGGAATCTAAAATATCTATGATCAAAATAGGCAATATTCCAACCGACTTTAATTTTATATAACTGATCATCAGGACAAGGGAGAAATTTTTTTTGTTTAAGCTCCGGATTTAACCAAACATTTACATTTTTGTTTTCATTTTTTGCCGTATAGTATTCCGTATTTTTTAATATTTGCTTTTTGGCAAAAGTATCTACATAATTAATGACAGGAAATTGAGTTGTACCTGATGAATCATCTGCATCAAACCAAATAAGCTTACCCACATCTTTTTTTAATGTATATAAATAATTAATTAGTTTACTGTCCTTTTCAGAAGCATTTTTTAAAGCATCTTTCATCCCATGATCGAAATATCTATGATATAAAAGAACACGATCTGCGTTGCGTAGTTTTTTACTGTTGTGGTTAAAAACCAATTCAATATCAATTCCGTAATCTCTAAAGCGATTTTTCCACCTATAGAATGGGTGAAGATCTGAGCTTAGTCTCGTTCGTGGCAAGGATAGAATTTTTAATGTAATCATAACAACTCTTTTAACTTATTAAATGAAGACTGTAAACTATTAAAGCCACCCGTATAGGTGGCTTTAATTAGTTTGTTTAAATATTAACTTTTTATTTTACTTAGCTATTACTTATTTTTGTCCTGCTCCTGCCATTACAACAGAAGGAACATCCGCTGCTGCTGTAAGCACAGATTTGTAGTCGTAAGTTGGCACGAAACTAGAAGCTGAAGTGTTAATTTTTGGATCACCACTACTTTTAAAGATATTGGTATTTAAACCACCGATGTATCCTGCTGGACTCTCGATGTCAGTTCTTATCGGGTTGGTAATATTCTCGAAGTAATTATTTTCTACCAAAACAACTGCTCCCAAACGTGAGCCTACAGAATAACCGCTTGAAGTAGCGCTTTTTAAGAAATAGTTATTGAATAAGTGACCTGTACCATATCCAAAACTAGGAGCTCTTTCGCCTATGTTCTCAAATAGGTTATGGTGATAAGTAATACGTAACCTACCCAGTCCAGCATCAGAACTACCACCTACACCTGATCCTTTAAAACTGTTTGAGAATTTAGTCCATGAAACGGTAACATAATCAGACTGTTTTGATATATCTAAAAGTCCGTCATAATATTCCCAATCTGAATGAGATAGATCTGCAGACAATTCACAATGATCAACCCATACGTGATCTGCCCACTTTAAACCTATAGCATCATTATCACCACCACCAGTCGCTGGATCAGTTGCAATAACATTTTTAATCTTTAAATTTTGTATGATTATATTTTTTACATAATCACTTGTACTACTGCCAAACAACCTTAACCCTACACCATCCAGTGTTGCACCAGTTAGACCAATAATTGATTTATTTGATCTTACAACAATACTTCCAGTACCGGTAATTGTACCTGAAACATTAATGATCATTGGTGATGACGAACCTGCCGCACTTTTTAATGCCGACAATGTAGATACCGTAACGGTTTGTCCACCTGCACCACCTGTTGTCATTCCTTCAACAGCTGCATAACCGATTGGTTTTAATAACGAAATACCCTGTTGTGTTTCACCAGCATCAGGTTTGGGGACTGTTGGAAGAGTATTTCCCAGGTCGTTTACAGTATAAGTATACTTCCTACCGTTGGTTTGAGGGTTCGAATTATCAGAGGCTGAAAAATATAAAAAACCTGCCCAATGGCTAAAACGACCTTTACCAACATTTCTTATATCATCATGAATTGAGTGGGCTGGACCAATCTCTACGCCATTTTCATAAACTTTTAAAGTTGATGCTGTTGGTTGGTTTCCTGAATCGCTAATTAAACTCGCATCCAATGGCACTCTAAAAGCAAAACCTAAATCTAGTTTTCCAGTACTTGGATCTATGCTACCCACACCCGTACTTGTGCCTGTAACTCTACGTGCCTCAATTGCTTCAGTACTCAAAGAGTCTGTGGGTGTTAAAAGCTCAGCCCCTTCTTTTTTACAATTACTGAAACCAATAATTATGGTAATTAATAAACTTGATAAAATCACTTTGTTAAATAATCTTTTCTTTAAATGCATATTTGAATTTTTAAAATTTACCCCTTTAACGCTAAACACGTAAGTTGTATATTTTCAAAAAATGCAATTTGTCAGATATTTACATATTAATTTGATAAAAAAAATATATTCTTATTATTTGTTTTTCAATAAGTTACGTTTTTTAGATGATTTGATTTTTTAAAAAATTTATAAAGTTTTGATATTTTTTTATATGACATTAGTATGATAATATGTTTCCTGTTTTACACTTTTCAATGATTTTTTCACACTTTTTCCGTAATAATTGTGAAACCAGTTTACAAAATTGTAAACCCCCTGCTTAACCGAAACACTAGGTTTATAATGTAATGTATTTTTCAAGTCATCAATATTTGCAGAAGTTGAGCTTACATCTCCATCTTGCATGGGCAGCAGGTTTTTTATGGCTTTAATTCCTGTGTGTGTTTCAATTTCGTTTATAAAATCCATTAAACTTACTGGTTCACCCCTTCCGATATTATAAACTGCATAAGGCGCGCTTGAACTAGCAGGATCTGGACATTGATCGTTCCAGTTTGGATTTGCTTCCGCCGGATGATCAATAACACGTACAATACCTTCAACAATGTCATCTACATAAGTAAAGTCACGTTTCATATCTCCATTATTAAAAACCTCAATGGGCTTACCCTCTAAAATGGCTTTTGTAAACATAAACAATGCCATATCGGGCCGCCCCCATGGTCCGTAAACGGTAAAGAACCTCAAGCCCGTTGTAGGTAAATCAAATAAAGAACTATAAGCATGCGCCATTAATTCGTTACTTTTTTTAGATGCAGCATACAGAGACATTGGGTGGTTTACACTATCATGAGTACTAAAAGGCATTTTTTTATTCATTCCATAAACGCTGGATGAACTTGCATAAAGTAAGTGGCCAATTTTAAAATTCCTGCAGCATTCCAATACATTTAAAAAACCTTTAATATTGGTATCAATATATGCTGAAGGATTAGTGATGCTATAGCGAACACCAGCTTGCGCAGCCAAATTGCATACTGCATCGAATTCAAACGTTTCAAAACACTCGTTTAATTTTTCGTTATCACATATATCCAGTTTTACAAAAGTGTAATTTGGAAACCTTTCACTTATTTGCGGTGTACCATATTTTAAAGCACTAACATCAATGCCCGTTTCGATTAGTCTGTCATGCTTTAGATTCACGTCATAATAATCGTTGATATTGTCTATACCAACAACGGTGTCTCCTCGTTCTAACAAGCGTTTAGCCAAATGAAAGCCGATGAATCCGGCAGTACCAGTAATTAAAATTTTCATAACAGGTTATGGTTTAGTTTATTTTTATAGAAAAATTTTTGACGTAGAAAGTGGGGCCAGATTGTCTTGCAACCTAGCATCAATCAAAACCCTAAACTTCAGCTATATGGCCTGAAGAAGGGATTGGGCGAATATTTTGGGACTTCTCTGGTCTAAATAAGCCATAACGGCCTCACCAGGAGCTGAATTTGAACCAGCTATCGTATTCAACATTGCATTAGCTAATGCATCGGCATTTTTAATCGCCACTTTTGAAATATCCGGGATGGCATCAATTCCTCCGGCGCAAAGCGTGGTTACAACTGCTTTATTTAAAGCCATCATTTCTAATAGCGTATTAGGAAAGCCTTCTTTTATAGAGGAAATTACACACAGTTTTGCCTTTTTATAATATGGCATTGGATTGGCAATATGTCCTTTAAAAATGACTGACTTTGCTAAACTGAGTTCCTTTACCAGCTCCAATAAACTATTGAGTTCTCTTCCTTCACCTAAAATTAAAAGTTTGAGTTGCGGGTATTTCTGATGAACAATATTAAAAGCCTTAATTAGAATGTCAAAACCTTTTTCAGGTATCAACCTGCCGGCAGCACATATAAATTGCAGCTCATTTTCTTCAAATGTTAAAGTTTTTTTGGCTTGCTCAAATAAGGTTGGCAGATCGACAGGATTAGGTTGAACAAGCGTTTTGCTTTCATTGATAAAACGATTATGCCGCAAAAGTTGCTCTTTCATCAATTCAGTTTGGCAAATCACCAAATCAACCCCGGGATACCCTAACTTGTATATTAAACTATATAAATATTTTTTTAATCCTGAAAACCTGGTAAATACTGAGGTACATTCTCTTACAATCAATTTTGACCGTAACCAACCAAGCCGCTTAAAAAAGCCCAAATAAGCGTTTAAGTAAGGGTGTGTACTCATTACTACTTCATCCCGCTTGAATGCTCTTATTAAAACAAGGAGTTTTAAAAGGCCAAAGAGGATGTTGTTACTGGATAAGAACCTGGAACCTATATTGGAAGGGATCACTAACCGGGAGCCATTATTTCTTTTCAAGAAAATCAATTCTCCATTAATTGCAACTGCCATTTTTAAAAGCACCTGTTCTGCTCCATTAGGCATATCTGACAACGAAATAACCTGAAACTGTTTTTGATTAGCTTTCATCATTAAAATATTGAACGGCCTAATACCTTTTAGAAATAGACTATAATTACTTCAATTATGTCCTGATTTTTCGCACCATTTTTTTGATCGGCATAGTAAATTCAAATACCTTTCTTTTACCATCTACTACAATTTTATCTGCTGTAAAACTAATGTGATGTATGCCTTTACTGTATTCTTTATCGGGTAATATTTCAAAAATAACTTCTGTTTGATAGTGACTTTCAGTAAGGATTTTTATTTTGTTAATCTGTATAGAACCACCGTAACAATTAGATGGATTTTGAGTTGGCCTATACATAAAACCTTTTGACGTAAATAAGCTTCCTGCTCCTCTGCAAGCTTCCTTTTTTACTTTAATCGGATTTAGTTCATGGGCTTGGTAATCACCATCAATGCGGTTAGAATAGTAAATATATAATTGATTACTGATGCCTGATATGCTGGTAAACAACCAATATTTACCGGAGTGAAAAATAATTGAGGAATCGACAAATTGCTTACCCCCAACCAGGATTTTTTGTTTTTTTAGCTTCGCAGGATTATTATCATCAACCTTGTAAAGTCCTATTTCAAGTGATTCTGAAGTTTCGGGGATACAAAATAAATTCTCGTCATCTCGTATGAGATATGGGTATGACAGATGGATTTGTGAAGGGGTAATGCCACTGATATTTTTTTTGGTTTTAAAATCAAAATTCTCTATCATCATGATTTTCCCTTTCCCATGCCAAAAATTTAGCTCTTCATAATAAATTTTGATTTTATTCCTATCCTTTACAACGAAGGGATCGGCGGCGTAATCTACATTATCTTCTTTTAACCAATTTACTGCGGAAAGTTTTTTATTTGCCACCAAATCTTCTATCGATTGATCAACAACACCGATATTCCACTTATCAGCAGTAAAAAGTTTGCTCAGTAGTCTAGTCATCTTTTTGAACATGTTAGTTAAAACGTTTAGAAAATAACGATAATAATTGTAGAGAAACTGGTGAATAATCATATTCTTGAACCAATTGTCCACCAAATCCATCTTTGAACTGGTTTATCCTGATAAGGGACTGATCCTCAGTACCTAGTGCATATCCGCCTAAATCATATTCTTCAATGCCTAAATCTTTAAAAAGACAAATATCCTGATAGTGTAACAAACGATTTGCTCTGCCTACAATGGCCTTTATTTTTGTATCTATTTCTAATCTGTAATGGGAGGCAGAGTATAGTAATCTTGTTCGCTGTTTTAATTTATCAATTAAATAAGCATGCATTACCAATACACTGCCATTGTAAGTCGCTTTTGTTACAAGTAAATTGTTATGGTAACTTTTAAAATGAGATGATAATGGAGCGAGGCTTTTTGTTGCGGCAAACTGATTGTAATAAGAAATAAAATTTTCTATATCACTTTCAACCCCTATTTCTATTTCATCGCTTAATGACCTTCTTACTTCATAAGCTGTTTTTTTATCGAAATTATTCAATATTTCTGCTGAGCTTAAATTTTTTAGACTAACAATTTTGGTAAAAAAAGTAGTTTGTTTATAACCAAACATCGGTTTATTGTAAGCGCATTGCTTATAAAAACTGGTTAAAAAATTTAATGCATTCGGTTTTTCACTGAACCAAAATATATTTCCTTTTAGGAAACGAAATACATTTACTTTAATCTGGAGCATAATTAGGTTATTTAAAAAATATCAAAATTCTTTCAGCCCTGCTGATTGATTTACCATGCGTCAAACTAATGATGTGGCGCAAAATCTGGTTTTTTTATGCGTTTTTAACCATTGAGTAAGAACCAGTAATTTCCAAATTTGAGGCGAACGGTTCCATTTTCCAGTTAAATGTTGCTGTATAATTTCTTGTGTTCTTTTTACATCAATACCAGGTATATTTTTAAGTTCTCTTTCAGAAAGATTATCCATAACAAAATCTTTCAATTCGTTTCTAAACCAATGTTGAAAAGGTATGGCAAAACCCGCTTTAGGTCTGTTAAAAAAATTAGCCGGTACATGCTCAAAAAGTAAATCTTTAAGAATACGTTTTTGGTTGCCTTTGTAATATTTATATTTTGTGGGCAATGAACGTGAAAATTCAATAACTCGATAATCCATCAATGGCGACCGGGACTCTAGCGAGAAAGCCATCGAAGCTCTATCAATCTTTGTATTTATATCGCCATTTAAATAGGTTTTAATGTCGAAATCAGAAATCCGCTCCAAAAGTGGTTTTAATGGATTGTTTAATACATGCATCATTTCGTTTTCTAATCCCACATTATTTTTTAGCACCCATGAGTTTTCCATACTCCCAAGCATTTTAACATACAGATTTTCAATATTATTTATTGAAATACCCATTGCAATAAGTTTATGACGATATTTTGGCGACAAGTTGATCAAAGTAGCAATTGCTTTCCTGCCACTTAACGGCACATTAAATAACATTTTAACATCATTCAACCATTTATACCGATGATAACCTAAAAAGGCTTCATCACCAGCGTCACCACTTAAGGCAACTGTAACATGTTTTTTTGTGTATTTACTTAATAACATAGATGGTATAGCACTTGAATCTCCAAAAGGTTCATCATAATACTTTGATACATTTTCTATTAAACTGATGCCTTCATCATAATTACATTCTATAGTATGATGTTCTGTACCTAAATATTTTGCTACCCTTTCTGCATATATACTCTCATCAAAACCTTGCTCATTAAATTTTATGGAGAAAGTTTTTACTCTTTCTACTTGCCTTACTGCCAATGCGGATACCAACGATGAATCTATACCACCCGATAAAAAAACCCCCAAGGGCACATCAGCAAACAATCGTATATTAACCGCATTGGTTATTAAATTTGATAATTGATGTTTAGCATCTTCATAAGTGCCCGTAAATTTGTTTTCACAACTGTAATCTAAATCCCAGTATTTACTTATTTTTAAGTTGCCAGTAGATAGATAGAACTTAAAACTATGTGCCGCGGGTAATTTTCTAACGTCCTGATAAATAGATTTAGGTTCGGGAATATAATCCCAGATTAAATAATCTTGTATTGCGGTTTCATCTATTGATAAATTGTTACCAATGCTTATTTGACTTGGCTGACTAGCAAACTCAAAGGAATGACCTGAATGGCTATAATAGAAAGGTTTTTTACCAAAACGATCCCTAGCCCCAAATAACTCTTTTTTATTGGAATCATAAATTACAAATGCAAACATCCCGTTAAAATGTTTGACACAATCTTCACCATAAGCCAAATAGGCGGCGCAAATAACTTCTGTATCTGAAGTGGTGCTAAACACATAATTTCTCTTGATCAGTTCGCTTTTAATATCTTGATAATTGTAGATCTCGCCATTAAATACAATTTCCAAATGGTAATAATTAAAGGGCTGATTTGATCTTGGGTCTAAATCTATGATAGACAATCTATTATGCCCTAAAGTGATATCCTCATAATGTTTAAAAGCAGAAAAGTCTGGTCCCCGAAAATATATTCGAGCCAATTTCTCTCTAACTATTTGGTCACTGTATCTAAAAGTTGAACCGTAAATGCCACACATAAAAGTTAATAATTAAGTTACATTATTTATCAAACACTCGTATTTTACAGCTACTTTATCCAAAGCATAATTACTGTAAACATCATTTTTTATAGCACCAAAACACCAAGGTTTGTTACAAGCTGTTATGATTTTATCTTTAAAATTTTTGAGGTCGCCTTGTTCAATTACATATCCGTTAAACCCGTCTTTAACCAAATCAGAGATACCGCCAACTCTAAAACTAACAACAGGTAGACCAACAGATAAAGATTCTAAAACAACATTTGGAAAACCTTCTGTAAATGAGCCCAGCAGTAAAACATCGTGTTTGGAAATAATCGTGGTCACATTATTTATATTACCTAAAAAGGTTACCCTAGGTTGAAGATTTAAGACCTTTACCTGCTCAAAAATTTTATTTTTCAATAGTCCATCGCCGGCTATAGTTAATGTATAAGTTTCGGGTAATTGAGAAAATATATTTAATAAGCGTTCTAAGCCCTTTTCTTTAGTCATTCGAGCAATAATCAACAACTTTTTTTGACCATTTAAAGAAGGTTTATCCTTTATTAAATCAGTATAAATAAGCGGATTGGGTATAACCACTAATTGATTTGGATTTAAATCATATTCTGCTAAAACTGATTCCCTCATTTCTTCAGTTTGGCAAACTATTCTATCATAATTTTTATAACTTATACGAGTAAATAACATCCAAAACCTTGCTTTTAATCCTTCAAATTGCTTCATTTGATGAGGGTTATTTGATGCTCTAGCTATTAAATTTGGTACCTTAACAAAGATAGAGACGAAGGAAACCAGCATATTAATATGATCAGTGGTTGAGAAAACTGCAAATGGCTTCTCACTTTTAATTAGTTTATATAATTTCCAAAAGGACCTTGAAGCTTTTACCGTACCTAAATCGATAAATTTAACACCGGTAATTTCTGTAGAAAAACAACCATTACTCGAATCAAGTATAATCACACAAACATCATATAATTCTTTATTAAAACCTTGAGATAAAAGCCAAAATACCCTTTCAGACCCGCCACCTTGTAAAGAACTTATAATAAAAAACACTTTTTTTTTCATAAACCGAATACTTAGCCAAGTAAAATTAAGCTATCCTACCTAATTTGATAATTTGTTTGATAATGCTTGGCGGCAACATGTACATTAAGACTAATACTATATATTTAGGGTAATTAATGAATGAATTGCGTTCAAAAATAGCCTTCTTTATATAGTTGTATGATACAGTAATATCGCAATGATTTAAGTATGATGCATTACCCAAACTTTTCCAATAATCGGCCATATAATTTGGCTGTTGTGGTCCTTTAGCTTTTTGCAGAAAAGTTTTAATATGCTGTAATTCAGAATCAACCTCTTCGGCATTTTTATTTTCTGCGTATTTCATACGTAAAACTTTGTTAAATAAATCTTTAGCATGTAAATTTTTGATACTGGCAACCGGTGTTGTTCTGTAAAAATACAATGGCTTATTTACTACATGTATCTTAGCCCCTTTGCTAATTAATCTAAGCCAAAACTCTCCATCTTGAACATAGTAAAACCTGGTATCATATAAGCCCACATCTATTAACTTTTCTTTTTTTAGAAAAGCACTGCCATGCGGAAAAATTGCTTTACGATTTAGTAATACCTCTTTAAAGTCTTTTATTAAAGCATAAGATCTATCCTCATAAACAGTTTCATCGTTAATGTCTATTACAAAACTATTAGCACCAATTAAATCAATGTCCTGATTTTCTAAAGCATACTTTAATTGAACTTCTAAGCGGTTAATCGCAGAGCAGTCATCAGCATCCTGACGAGCTATATAAGTTCCTTTGGCTATTGTTATGCCTTTATTTAAAGCAGCAGCTAAACCCATATTTGTTCTGTTTTGCATAAATACAATCCGAGTGTCTTCGGATGCAAATCTTTTACAAATCTCTACCGAGCTATCGGTAGAACCGTCATCAATTATTATAAATTCAAACTCGGTAAATGTTTGCGCTAAAATTGATTTTATGGCTTTCTCTAAAAAAATTTCATCATTATATACCGACATTAAAACACTAACTAACATGCTATTATTAATTTAATTAGAATAAGCTAAATTTCCTTTATTTAAATAACTGAAATAAAAATCAACCTCCCTGGCTATATTTTTGTTCAAATTACATTGAGTATTTGTCCATTTAGAAGCGCCGTAGCCTAATCTGGTCATCTCTATTTCATTTGCAAATAGTTTGAGTATTTGCAATTTAATTTGTTCGGCATCCATATTATCTATCAAAATGCCATTTACATTATCAATTATGCATTCTCTAATTCCAGGCACATTGGTTCCTATAACAGGTATACCGCATGCCATAGCTTCCAATAGAACTTTTGGGTTTCCCTCATATTCTGATACAATGATGAAGCATTTTGCACTATTATAGTACCTCGGTAAATCGACATTGTCAACCCGTGTTTTGTAAATTATGTTTTCGTTACTACGCGCCGCATTTGTTACAAGCTCCGATAATGAGCCTTTCCCGATAATCAAAGTTTTTAAGTTAATTAAGCTGGCAATTTCTATCAACAATTTGATGTTCTTTTGTTGTTCAAGTCGTCCAATAAACATCAAGTCGTAAACTTTAGGTACTGTTAGTGGCTTAAATATGTTCAAACTAATAGTGTTGCACATACTTAATATTTTGCTTGAAGGTATATTGTAAGTGTGTATAATGTAATTGGCTGCCTCCAACGAGGTTGTTAAAATCAAATCGCATAATTTAAAATTAAGGCGTTCCATTAATTTAGTTTTAAAACTATTATTTTTGAAATGCGAATAATAATACCCCATTCTTATTACTAAAGGAAGTTTATAGCATATTTTTAAAAGCAAACCAAAGCTCGATGCAGCAAATTGATTAGTTTTAGCTAATAAAACCCTTCTAAAATATGATCTTAAAAAAAACAATGAGCTTAAATTGTAGATCAAATTTTGCAATGTATATGGAATTTTGGTAGAAATCCACTGAGGCATACATAATACTTGTATAGCAGGGTATTTACTTAGATACCGACTATCATTACGGCCATAACTATAAATTATAAGATTAAGATTAGCCTTTTTGCATAAAGAATCATAATAATTTAACTCACGAGATAGCTGTCCTAATTCATCCCATTTTTCTAAACTCATATTGGGTGTCATCAGCAATAACAAACTATTTTTCATCATACTTAAAATCTGAGGTTAATGATTTCATTATTATTGAAAATTTTTTAATTTAGAATTACCCGTTTTAGGGTAAGAAATATAATTTTAAGATCTGTAGAAACATCATGATTGGTAATGTACCTAAGATTATACTTTATTTTTGCTGGAATAATTCGTTGAACATAATAATTTTCAGGATCTTCAGCGTTCGCCAAAAGCTCATTTTCGTTAAAAAATTCAACTGAGGCCCAATCGGTTATGCCTGGTTTTACCGACAATACAAAACGTTGGTTATCGGTATACATATCAACATACTTTCTTACTTCCGGACGAGGCCCCACTAAGCTCATCTCACCGCTTAAAACGTTAATTAACTGCGGTAGTTCATCCAGTTTATACTTTCTAAGCCAATGCCCTATTTTTGTAATTCGGCTATCGTTGTTACCAATAGTTAAAAGGCTACCCGTTTTTGTACTGTAATACATTGTCCTGAATTTTAGCAGCTTAAAATCCCGCATATTCCTTCCTACCCTACTTTGCTGAAAAAATACAGGCCCCTTGCTATCCAAAGCAACTAATATGATAATGAGGATAAGCAAGGGGAGTAATATGATTAACCCAATTCCTGATCCAACTATATCCATAATTCTTTTTGCGTCGATTTTCATACCGCTACAGTGGTTAAAATTTCGTCTTGAAGTGCTCCATTCATTGAATTAAATTGAATATTTACAACACTAATTAACGAGGTGATGATAAAACTAATTTCTTCCTGGGTTAACTGAGGATAGATAGGAAGGGATATTTCTGTAGAATAGTTGCGATACGCAACAGGATAATCTTTTATATCGTAACCCAAGTTTTTAAACACTGTGAGCATGGGCATGGGAATGAAATGCACATTTATCGCAATTCCAAGCAAAGCCATATCATCAATTACCTGATCCCTTTGTACTTCTGTTAGCCCTTTTACACGAAGAGGAAACAAGTGATAACAAGATTCTCGGCTTTCATCAATTAAAGGAGGTGATATAAACCAGAGTTGATCTTTTAATCCCTGAATATAAAGTTCAGCAATTGTTTTCCTTGCCGGCAAAATAGTTTGCCAGTATTTTCTAATTTGTGCCAGGCCAATCGCCGCACAAATATCTGGCATGTTAATTTTCATTCCAGGAAAAGTAACATCGTAACGCCACCCTCCTCCTTTTGATTTCGCTAATGCATCTTTGTTCTGACCGTTTAGCGTAAACATTTTCAGATAACTATACTCTTGTTGCGGTATAAACTGTTTTGGCAGGTTTAAACAAATGCAACCACCTTCTGCGGTGGTTATATTTTTTACAGCATGAAACGAAAATATAGTAACATCGCTTTTTTTAGCAGCCTGCTGGCCATCGTATCTGCTACCGATAGAATGTGCTGCATCAGAAATCAATAAAATCCTGCCTAATTTGGTCTGATTTTCACCATTTGGGATAAATTTTTTGGTAACTGAGGGAGATTTAAGAATAGCTTTTAAGGAGTTGTAATTACAGGGCCAACCTGCAAAATCTACCGCTATTATGGCTTTGGTTTTCGGTGTAATCGCTTTCTTTACCTGTTCAGGATCCATGTTGAAATCATCCAAAACATCGACCATTACAGGTGTGGCACCGCAATGCAACACACTTAAGGCAGTTGCACAATAGGTATAAGCTGGTACGATTACCTCATCGCCTTGCCCTATCCCAAACCATTTCAACATCAACATGGCTCCTGACGTCCATGAGTTTACGCAAATTGCGGCGTCACATCCTGTCAGTGTTAAAATTTCTTCTTCAAAGTCCCTTACCTTGGGGCCAGTCGTGATCCATTTGTTATTAAGTGTATCCAATACTTGATCGATAACTGATTGATCGATATACGGTGGTGAAAATGGAATATTCATAGCGCTTATATAGTTTTTTTGGTTTAAAATGTTGATGACAGGAAAAATTAATCAACAAGTAATTGGGGACGACAGGGCAATAAAAACGGGAAATTGAAAAGGAATTAGGATACTTTTAGCGTATCCTGTGTCTTCGATTTGAGATTGTACAAATGCAGTACACTAAAGTATAAAAACAAGGTAGGCCCACATCCACTCCCTAAAAGCCATTCGTTATGAAATAAAGCATTGAGTGAGATTGCCAAAAATGAAAAGCAAAGGCAAACCAGAAGCGCATAATCTTTATCTTTTAGGTGGAATAATGCAATCCATGTAATTTTGATAATCTTTCGATAAATAACGAAGAGCAGCCCGCCTCCTAAAACCAAACCTAAATAGGTTATGAACATTAAATAGGAGTTGTGAGACGTAACCAAACCAGCCTGGCCTATTCTGAAAACCGGATTACGCCCGGCAACATCCTCCCAGGTTTTATCTGCAAAGATTAAACCGTAAGGGTTAGCTACAAGTATTTTGATGTTTTCGCCCATCAAATCTCCTCTATCGCCATCTGACGACCTTTCATTTTTTGAAAGAATATTTTCTTTTCTTCCGGAGGAAAGATCATCTATTGTGGTTCTAAAACCAAAGGCAACAATTGCAAGAAAACCGAAGATAAAAACAACCTTATGTTTAAAATATAACAGCCAAAAAAGAATAACCGAGGCGCCAACTGCAACTACCGCTGATCGATTCATGCCATATAAAATGATATATGCACTCAACCCCAGGGCCAACAAGCCTACAGCTATCTTTTGTTTATAAACAGTTACAGCAACAATTGCAAAACTACATAATGCGGCAATCTGGTATCCAAATGAGAACACATTAGTTGAAATACCCGATGGCGACTGAACTATAAATTCCCCCCCTTTTAACAAACTTCGCAAACTGTCTCCCCGTGAAGGCATGTAGTGGTTAAGTACCATCACCATAGATGAAAAAGCAAGCAAAGCGTAGAAAATTACAATCGATTGGTTAAAGCGATGATGGTCTGAAGCAATTACATAGTTAAAGTACAGGACGCAAACAACAACAACAACAATTACAACTAAAAAGTATTTAACATCCTGATAGCCTAAAACATATAAAAAAAATGCAGCTATAAAAAGTACAATTATTTCTGTTTTATAAACGAATACCTCTTCTAAAGGTTTTGCCGTTAAAAAAAGTAGCGGTAAACCAAACAAAAGTGGGTTTGGCAGTAGTTTTATAATAAATATATTGAATGTTAAGGTATACAAATACAAAAACATCAATAGTAAAATTGCTACTTTCGGAATCATTGTAGTAAGCTAAAATTTTTGAAAAACAATTAAAGTAGTTGACTGATGGTATTATAGGCGCTCTTAATTTTGAAATCTCTAATCTGAAATAAGAAATACTTGCTTAGATATATTTTTAGCAGCCCCTTTTTTTGGTATGATGAGTATTTGAAACTATCAGTAAGTATATTAAAATCGCTGATCATTTTCCGTTGTCTGATCTTCGGATCGATCATACTCCAGATCCCATCTTGATGTATTCTGTAGCAGCTCATTATTTCAGGCATGACGTAGAGCTTTCTTCCGCTAGTTGAAGTGATATAAAGTTTTAAAAAATTATCTACTGCCGAAACATTATCATACCAATGGTTAGCGCCAAAATTTTGAAATTCTTTTGTTGCTCTGAACAGTAGAGAAGCAGTCCGTGTTTCTTCTTTTCTTCCCATCAATAAATCATGGAATGTATATTCGAATGGAACAAGATTACTTGCTATATAACATGTTTTATCCATTTCATCTATTACTCTAGAGTAATGACTGCAGGCAACGAAATTTTGATTGTTTCTTAAAAAATCCACCTGTTTTTGAAGTTTATAACCATCCGTCCAATAATCATCACCATCGCAGAAAGCAAGATATTTACCTTTTGCATGATTAAGAACATTTACAAGGTTCTTTGCTGCACCAGCATTTTTTTCGCCTGATAATATTTTGATTAGATTAGGATGCTTATTTTGATACGTTTGGATAATTTGCCTGGTGTTGTCTGTAGAAAAGTCTTCACCGATTAAAATTTCAATTGGAAAATCTGTTTTTTGTAACAAAAACCCTTCAATAGCTTGCGCTATGTATTTTTCATGATTATATGTTATACAACAAACACTTACAATTATCTCGTTATCTAAACTTTCCATACGATTAGATAGGTCTTGTGCCGTTGATAGATCGTTCTATTTGACTAGTAATCAGCGCGCCATAATTTTCTACATTTTGCTCTTTTCTTTCAGGTTCTTGTTTAGGTGCTTTAAGGTAGTTTTGAGTCCTTAACATGGTTCTGCAGATTAAATCGATATCTGAATTTGTAAGCTTGTGGTATAGCGGTAAACAAACTATTCTTTTTACAATCGAATCGCACACTGGCATAGATACATTATTCACGTAGGGCAGTGTTGACAATGAAGGATAAAAGTATCTTCGACAATAGATTTTACTCAACTCTAATTTTGCAATACAGGCACGCATTAATTCTTCGCTGTCGAAAATGATAGGCAAGTACGCAAAGTTGTAGTTACTTTCATTGTTGATTTTTTGAAAACCACATTGCAAATTTGTTAAGCGATTTAGGTAATGTAATGATAACGCCTCCCTTCTTTCCAATATTTCATCTATACACTCTAAATTGCACAAGCCCATAGCAGCGTGAACTTCGCTATTTTTACCGTTTATTCCTGGATAAGAATAGCTATCTACGCCACTATATCCGAAATTTCGGATACCTGCCATTTTCTTTAAAAGATCAGCATCTTTAGTGAACACCGCTCCACCCTCTATTGTATGAAACAACTTGGTTGCGTGGAAACTAGTTGTGCTGATGTCGCCATATTCGAAAACAGATCTGTTTTTGTACTTTGTACCAAAACAATGTGCCGCATCATAAATCACTTTAAGAGAATGCTTATCTGCAATCGCCTGAATAGCATCTATATCACACGGATTTCCATAAACATGTGTAGCTAGTATAGCTGTAGTTTTCGGCGTTATGGCTTCTTCTATTTTATCAGGATTTATATTAAAAGTTTCTGAATCTATATCGGCATATACCGGGGTACAACCTTGCCATAAAATAGCATTTGTTGTAGCTACAAACGAGAATGGTGTTGTAATAATTTCTCCTTCTAATTCTAGCGCCTTAATTGCAATTTGCAAAGCAATAGTACCATTTGAAACGTATAATAAATGATCTAAACCGAGATAATCTTTCAATTTCAACTCTAGATCATTAACTAGCGGACCATTATTGGTTAGCCATTCTCTATCCCAAATACTATTAACATAGCTAAGGAAATTCTCTTGTTTAGGGAGAAAAGGTTTAGTTACTGGTATCATCTTTTGAAAATTAAGTTTGTGAAATCTGTTATCGCATTCATCTTTATTAAATAGCTCACACCCAGGTAGACTGTGAAATAAAAACCGCTTATGATTAATATTTCCAGTGGCGTAATTAAGTTGAAATGTTTGGTTAAAAACACATCTAGCGCGTAGCTAAAGGCGCCAACTATTACTGAAAGTAAAATAGTTGGTAAAAAATCAAGAACCTGTTCTTTAAAATGGTAATTGATTAGCCTGCCACTGTAAATCGTATTGAGGTAATAGCTGAAAAAATTGAAAAATAATTGAAAATAAAGCAGGCCATATATACCAAAAGAAAGCACACCGAATATGCCGAGAACACTGAGTGATTTTTTGATAAATTCTACGCGTAAAAGCGAATCACTACGTCCTTTCACCTTTAAAATATTTAGGTTAAAAGACTGTATGGGATAAATAATGCCTGATATGCATAAGATTTGAAAATATGGAACTGCTGGCAACCATTTTTCGGTTAAAACAAGACGAAAAAGAGGTTCAGCAATTATGCATAGCAGAATCAAAATCGGAGCAATCCAAAAAATAAGTTGCTGTATAAGCCTTTTGTTTACTACCTTGAGTTTATGGTCATCATCCGCAATCTTTGAAAACATTGGATAAGTAACAGTATTAACGGTTGATGATATAATGCCAATAGGTAATTGGCTCATTGAATCTGCCCGCGAATAAAAACCAAGTTGTGTAGCAGAATAATATTTCCCAATAATTAAGGTGTAAATATTTTGGTAAACTGTATTCAACAACCCCGAAAGGGTCATCTTGTATCCAAAATGAAAGTGTTTTTTAAAACTACCATAATCAAATACAAATATTGGTCGCCAGTCTGAATAAATCCAATGCAATATGGTTGATAAAAGCGAGGTCATTAAATTCATCCATACCAGGCTCCAAACGCCGTAACCCATTTTTGCTAAAATAATTCCCACAATACCTCCGCCAATTGATGCAGGAAGTTGTAATTTGGTTTGTTTTTTAAAATCCATGTTTTTAACCAAACATGCGCTTTGGATACAAAAAAAACCATTAATAATTAGCGCCAATCCATACACCCTAATAATATTGGTGAGAATATCTTGATCATAAAATGAGGCTATTGCCGGAGCTGCAAAAAACAGGATAAGATAAATAACACAGCTGCCTAAGAGGTTAAAAAAAAAAACCGTGCTAAATTCCCGCTGGCTGGCATCGGCAGTTCTAATTAATGATGAACTTAAGCCACTATCAGATAAATTATTGCCTAATGCCACTAACACAGAAAGCATTGCTATTAAGCCAAATTCTGATGGGGCCAATAACCGTGCAAGTACAATTGTTATTAAAAAACCAATAACCTTTGAACCAAATTGCTGACCAACAGACCATATAATACCAGAGAGCGTTTTTTCCTTTAAGTTCATGATCGATTATAAGCGAGCATTCACAGCTGCAATGGGCAGATGCGACTTTATATCATAAACTACCGTATCAGTTTTACATAAGCTTTTAAGATCCAAATCGCTAAATGCCTGATGAGCTACAGCTAATAAAACACCATCGTATTTACGATTTATAGACTCCCGATCTTCACAAACAATGCCATAGTGACTACTTGCTTGTTCGGCATCTACCCAAGGATCATGAATAGTTACCTTAACCTTATACTCTTGTAGTTTTTTAACAATGTCAATTACTTTGGTATTGCGTATATCAGGACAGTTTTCTTTAAATGTGAAACCTAAAATCAGTACCTCAGATCCAATTATACATTTACCATTATAAACCATTTTTTTGATTAATTGCGCCGCCACGTAAGCACCCATACCATCGTTAACGCGTCGACCTGCAAGTATAATTTCGGGGTGATAGCCAATTTCCTGAGCCTTTTGTGCCAGATAGTATGGATCTACTCCAATACAGTGACCTCCAACTAAACCCGGTTTGAAATTCATGAAATTCCATTTCGTACCAGCTGCTGCAAGTACCTCAGAGGTGTCTATGCCTAGTTCATTAAAAATCATGGCTAGTTCATTTACAAATGCAATATTAATATCACGTTGCGCATTTTCAATTACCTTTGCGGCTTCGGCAACTTTAATGGAAGACGCCTTGTATGTTCCGGCTTTTATAATTGATTTATATAACTCATCTACTTTTGTAGCTGCTTCTGGAGTAGAGCCCGAAGTCACTTTTCTAATGTTGGCAACAGTATGTTCCTTATCTCCAGGATTAATACGTTCTGGCGAATAGCCTACAAAAAAATCCTGGTTGAATATTAGCCCTGATTTGTTGGATAGAACCGGAACACATTCTTCTTCAGTTGCTCCCGGATAAACTGTTGATTCGTAAACGACGATATCACCTTTTTTTAGTACGCTACCTACAAGCGAACTTGCTTTAATTAGTGGTGTTAAATCTGGTCGGTTATTTTTGTCAACTGGTGTTGGCACTGTAATAATATATACCTTACAAGAACTCAATTCATCAGTTTTATTGGTACAAAATAATCCCTTCAGCGTACTACAACTAAAGCTTAATACTGCATTAAGCGTCGATTTGTCTATTTCTAAAGTTGTATCATTACCAGCATTAAGTTCATCAATTCTCCGCTCAAGAATATCGAAACCAACAACCTTATGTTGCTTTGCAAATTCTACTGCCAGTGGTAGGCCGACATATCCCAGCCCTATCACAGCCATTTTTATAGGTTCTATCATCTGGTACATAGTTGTATGGATTGAGTATTGGTTTTTACAATTTGATTGACAGGCACTTGGGTGATCAATGCACACTCAAGGTGATCGAAACACATGAGTACATTCTGGCCCTGCACTTTAATAACATTACCTTCGCGGTTATGAAATATGCCGCTTTTTATCATCACCCTGTCACCAGCAGAAAGTTCTTCTAAACCAACCACCTTTACATCGTTATAATTTTTTATTACTTCTTTCAATTGATCAATCTCACTATCTCTAATCACAGCTGGTTTACCCATAAAATAGATGAAATTCATCACCCCCATCGTATATCTCACTTTGGTGAGATCTCTGTCATCTATCCTGACAAAAACGTAACCATTAAATAAAGGCTTGTTTACCATTTTTTTTCTGTCAGCCCACTGACTTTGCACTGTTGTTACAGGGCAAAAACTCTCAATGCCTTGTTCTTGCAACAATTGATCGGCTTTTTTTTCCCAACGAGGTCTAACGTAAACCACGAGCCATTTTTTGTCTAAGGGCTTTCTGCCCGGAATTTGAGGGTTCATTTTGGTGTTTTGGTTAATGAAAAGTTAAACTTAGATTGTTGCTTGGCACCTGCCGAGCTAATATTTGATGACAAAACAATTGGATACCCAAAGCACAAGGCTTCGCCATATCACTTACAGCAATAGTTTTTTTAGATTGGAAACTTAATTGGTAATCTGGTATTGATTAGATTTCGATAACTACGTTTATCAAGCCCGAAATCTCATTAACTTTATTAACGAGGTTTATTCTCGCTTACTAAATCTTTTTATTTTAATCGGTTCAGTACACTTAACAAACAGGTAAGTTAGCTTAGCATATCAGAAATTTATCTAATTTGCCATGGCATAGCCATAACCGCTGTAATTGTATTTCCGGTTTTTATCGCGTTTGGCATCGTTAAAAACCACTAAGAGATTTTTGAGTTTATTTTCGTCACTAATATCTTTTAAAATGGATAGCTGATAACTATCTGTATAATTGTACCTCACCAAATAAATACTCACATCAACGTAAGGAGCTAAACTAAAAGCATCTGCTACCTGGCCTACTGGCGAAGTATCGATAATTACATAATCAAAACGTTCTTTTAAACTCTTAACCAGTTCATCTACCCGTTGGCTCTCCATTACCTCTGCCGGATACCTAGGAATCTGGCCACAACCGATAACACTTACATTTTCGGCTGACGATACTGGTTGAATAACATCATCAATACTGATTTTTTCATCCGTTAGATAATCTGACAATCCTAAGGTTGAGGATAGCTCCAAACTCTTCAATAGTGCCGGTCTCCTTAAATCAAATTCGAGGATTACAACTTTTTTGTCTAACATCCCCAAAGTGGTTGCCAAATTGATGCTAAAGAATGTTTTTCCCTCCCCCTTCATACTCGAGGTTACTAAAATCACCTTATTACTACCTTCGATGGTCATAAAACCAAGGTTCATTCTAATATACCTGAACAATTCTGATATGGTAGAGCGCGTATCCCGTTGAAAAACATTGGTGTGCCTGTCAACATTATGAGAAAGTTCACCCAGCAATTTTGCTCCAGTTAACTCTATACTCCTGGTATCGGTTACCTTATTATTGAAAAGACCTTTAGCATATATTATAGTTGCTGGCACAAAACAACCAAACAAGAAACCACATAGATAAAGTAAATCTGTTTTTGGCGATTCGGGGATAGTATTGTAAGCAGGCTTGTCTATCACTTGAAGTGTAGGCACAGTTGTAGATAAAGACAAAGCTGTTTCTTCACGTTTTTGGATTAAATAACGATATATTCCAGATTTTACACTTTCCTTACGACTTAATTCCAATAGTCCACGTTCTATAGACGGGACCGCTTTGCTTTTGCCGTTATATTGAGAATAATTGGAAAGTAAACCTTTCCGCTCAATCTCATACCCGTTTTTTATCGAATTTAGATTTTCCAAAATATTTATTTTTAAGCTAGATAACTGACCGTTTATATTAATTACAAGAGGATTTTCTGCACTTGCTGTACGTAGCAGTCGGTTTTTTTCTAACTGCAAATCGTTAAACTTTGCAATCATAACGTTTAACACGGGATCTTTAATCCCCATTGCACTAGGTGCTAATTCGCCTTCACCTTGTTTGCTATTGAAATATTTTTCTATTGATCTGATCAGATTTAACTGTGTTGATGATGAAGACAACATTTGATTGTATTCTGATGACCTTGAGGTGTTCAATTGTGCATCTATGCCAACATCGGAGATTTGGTTTTGTTGTTTGAAGCTTTCGATATCCTTTTCTGCACCAGAAAGATCATTCACCAAAGATCTTAGCCTGTCGTCTATAAACTTGATTGTATTTTGAGCAATTATCTGTTTGTTATTTGCAACGTGATCATCATATTCATGTATTAAACCTGTCAAAATATCAATTCCCCTTTGAGTCAAATTATCATTTATGCTTATTACAACAGTATTTGCATCTTTAACTACAGGAAAAATTTTCAGGTTGGCCTGGCTGTACGATTCGGTTAATGCATATAAATCTCTAAATTTAACGAATACTTCTCCAAACCTTTGGGCATATGCTGGGCCTTTAGTAACCCTGATAGTAAAATTTACAGTTTTAACTACTGAACCATATGGTACTATCAAGGTCTTTTGATTATCTACAAGCTTAAATAACGAATCACTCATAGCTGTGACGCTAATATTTCTTGTGTAAGCGCTATTTTTAAAATCAAGCACTTCAACGCTTATCGGAAGTGTTTTACCGTACAGTTCTAAAGTTTTATAATTCTCTTTCTTATAATAGGCAATTCCCAAGTTTAGTCTGCTTAAAACCTTATAGATTAGATCCCTCGATTTTAAAATCTCTATTTCATTATCAACAGTTTTTACTGTCTGGAACATATTAAGTTCGCTAAACGCCGTACTGTTAGACATAGCAGCGCCATTTTTATCATCTTGAATAAGTAATGTGCTACTTATTTTATATTTTGGCGATGTAAAGTATAATTTGCCATAAACAAATGCTAACGAAGCAATTATGCAGATTAGAAAATATGGCCAATTCTTAGCAAACTTCGTTAAGGTTTGGTTAAAATCGTTTAAACCTTTTAAATTCTGTACAGATCTCATGATGTTTAATTTTAAGGGTTTATCTATTCAAAACTGATGAGATTAATAAGGCCACGGCTGATAAAGAGGCGATCACTATTGGCATTGTACGGGTACCTGAACTGTACTCTATACTTTTCGATTTATCTGGCTCCACATAAACAATATCGTTCTGCTTTAGTGTGAAAAAGGGTGAATTCATTACTTCTCTATTATTGAGGTTTAGCCTCTTCATAATTCGATTGCCGTGTTCCTCCCTTATTACTAAAACATTATTGCGTTTGCCATAAACTGTCATATCACCTGCCATTCCAAGAGCTTCCAGCAAGTTTATTCCATCTCCAGATATAGTGAAACTAGATGGGTGGTTTACTTCTCCAATTACTGTAATTTTGAAATTTATAATTTGAACATCCACTATTGGAGTTTTTACATATCGAACTAATTTCGATGCAAGCATATCTTGTGCCTCCGCAATTGTTAAGCCCTCAAGTTTAACATTGCCTAATACTGGAAAATTAATTTCACCATTTTTGTTTACGCTATGTCCTACTGGTTTAGCAAATTCACTAGTAGAAACATTGCCGCCTGTATTGGTGGCAAAGAGTACATTCGACTCCTGACTTTGGCTACTGACATTAATTCGGAGTACATCCTTTTGTTGAATTTTTATAGATTCATTGTCAATTTTTTTTGCGTTAGTTTCGTTAGCCAAATCGCTAAAGTAAACCAGGTTTCTTGCTCCCCCACATCCGCAAAAAAGCACTATGCATAAGAAGGATAAAAAAGATAGGTTTTTCATAATTTTAGTTTTAGAAGCATTAATATTTTGTTTGATGAAAACTAAGGTATATACTTAATTACCTTTATTTTGTAGCCTTAATTAGATTGGTAATTAAAATGTATAAGTGATGTAAAACTTTACATTTATCAACCTTTTTTTTAATCATTAAGCAGCAAAGATTTCTTTTAAAGCGAAAAGTTTACACTGCGGTTTTACATCACTTATACACTTTATCTATTTTCGATTTAAAACTAATTTGAAAAAAGTGCGCAAACCATCCAGCTTTTCTATTAACTCCAATAATCTTTGGTGGATATTCATCTGAAATCTTAGTCCATCGCAAAAAAAATGTGATAATATTTACGAACCTTTCATAAAATTATTAATGCCGCTTATTCAACTATTCCACTTGCCTAGTGGAACGGATTATTGTTAAATGATGAGATAGTGGGATTCGAAAATAATTGCCTCTACACTTAAATCATTAACCGCAGATAACATTTCAACACCAGTCAATTTGCATGATCCTCAAATAGAGCATTGAGTTGATCATTATGGTCACCGCAAAAAGTCAATTAAATCTAATTTCTTAGAAACCTATTAATCAGAAGTTTACACAAAAACGTATAATCGAAATCATGACGATTACAATTTCTGCATTGTTTAAAGTTAACCATTATTAAAGGGTATATTGAGTTAGATTAAATTTCGCGATTAAAAATGAAAAGAATTCTGATCATTGAAAATAATGTCAACTTGTTGTCGAGTTATAAAGAAATTTTAAAAAAAGCCGGATTCAACGTGATTATCGCTCTTTATGGCGATACTGGAATAAATGAGGCTATAACGAAAATGCCTGACTTAATTTTATGCAACACTTTAGTGCCTTACGTTGATGGATTTGGTGTGTTAGCTGTTCTTTCTAAGAATCCTGCAACTGCCCATATACCTTTTATTTTTGTAAGCCCCACATCTAAATTAGCAAACCTTCGAAAAGCAATGGACATGGGGGCTGATGATTTTATTATGCATCCTTTTCGAAACAATGAGTTAATTAAGTCGGTAGAAGCAAGATTTAATAAATCAAAATTGCGCGCACACGCTAACGAGGCATTGATCGATATGCCTGATAGTGCATTTATCAATGAAAAAGGCATAGAGCAATTGCAAGAAACTATTTTACAAAGCAATTTTAGGCGAATAAAAAAAAAACAGGCATTGTATTACGAGGGCGATTACAATCAGGGTATTTATTTTTTGAAAGAAGGATGCATTAAAACCTTTAAGATAAATAGTGATGGCCGGGAGTTGATCACCAATATATATAACAGCAACAGTTTTATCGGATTGGATTATTTAATGATAGATGGTCCACTTTGCGAAAATGCTGAGGCTATTGAATGTTGTTCTATTTATTTTATAACAAAAAAAACAATTTTAGATCTATTAAAAACAGATATAAAACTTAACCATTACATTATCAAATGGTTATCTAATGATTTAGCACATAAAAAAGATAGGTTACTTGAATTAGCATACGAATCGGTTAGAAAAAGATTATCAAAAGTAATTATACAATTAAATAAAGATTCTTTTCCAATTAACAAAGTAGAAATTTCAAGAGATGAACTTGCGGGACTAGCGGGAGTTGCTTCTGAAACTGTAAGTAGAATATTAACTGATTTTAAGCAACTTGGCTTGATAGAAAGAAATGGAAATTTCATCAACATTACTAACCAAGAGGGCTTAAGTAAAAGCTAAAATATTCTATTTATACTACTCTTTTTAGAACTATTGTGCGAATTTATACATCATATTTTACGCTAAAGGTCAACAATTTCTGTGATAAGTATCATTGCGTGCCCAGCTGAAACTCGGTAGCTTCGATCCATAATTATGGGAAATATACTTTTCGCTACAGATTTATCGACAAGTTCGATCTCCGCAATGAACTTCGCATATAACCTATCTCAAATCAATGAATGTAAGCTGATTGTTGTTCACGTCTATCAAATTGTTAAACCCAAAAACTGGCGCATGCATAGGTTTGAAGATTATGAAAAAGCCAGAAAGGAATTCTTACTGAACAAGCTTAATAAATTTTTATCAAAAGGTCTTAAAACTGATCATACACTATTGAATATAGAAATTCATCTCAAAGCAGATAGTAACGTTGTTAATTCAATTATAAATAGCGCTTCCCAGTTTCAGTGCGATGTTATATGTATAAATACAAGAGGAAAATCTAACGCGATCATTGGTACTACTGCCAGCAAACTTATTGTTGTCTCACCATTACCTGTTATCAGCGTTCCGAGTACACGTTCTGTGAAAAAGTTAAGCAAAATCTGCTATGCTAGTAACATGGTAAATTATCAAAAAGAACTTAAAAAAGTTATTGCTTTTGCTGAACCACTGGGCGCTGCAGTAAGTATATTACACATCGTGGATCCCAAAGAAAATTTACCAAAATCTACTACGGTAGAAACCAGACTACTAAAAAAAACCGAAAAGAAAATCAATGTTAAATATGTGAAGCGAAACCCTAAAAACACATTATGTGAAGACATTAACCTTGCTGTAAAAAAAATAAAACCAAGCTTAATTGTTTTTTTTATTCACCGTTCACAATCCTACTGGAATGCTATGTTTCATCCATCTAACATCAAGCCATTTTCCTTTTATGCAAAAATTCCGATCTTAAGTTTTAAAAAGTAACCTTTTACAGCAGCTTCAAGTTTAGTAATTACTGACAAAATATTGAACTATGCCCTGCTTTAATAAGAATTATTTTCAAAGGTTCTAAGTTTAATTGCTCATGCATGATCGATACAAAAAACAAAAGGTTTTGAGTACACAAAAAGAGAGGCTGGTGACCTCTCTTTTTGTGTATGAATTGTAGGATGTTATGCTTTCGTTGCCCTTTTCTCCGAACTTATTTTTAACTGTTTATTAACCCGTTCTAAAACATCATAAATATCAAATGGTTTACTGATATAATCATCAGCAAATGCATCAATGGCTTTCTGTTCGCTATTATTCTGTGCAGACATTACGATAATCGGGATGTGTTTAGTAAAAATATCCGTTTTCAAATCTTCACAAATTTCTGCTCCGTTTCCATCTGGTAACATTACATCAAGTAAAAAAAGATCAGGCATTGCATCCTGGATATTTTTCTTTAACTCAGCAAATGATGATGAAAGCTGCAGTTCGAAACCCTCATCTTTTAATAGAATTTCAATAACGTTTCTGATCTCCTGATCATCCTCTAAAATGTGTATTCGTTTTCTTTCCATGTTCAAATTATAATGTTTGGATTATACCGTTTGCGTGGAATGCGCTATACGATAGTAACAGTAACACCTAAACTCTCTAAATGTTTAACAATTTGTTCAGAAATTCCTTTATCGGTAATAATATGATCAATTTCTTCTAATCCACATATCTTTCCGAAGCCTCTTTTTCCAAATTTAGTAGAATCGGCAAGTACAATTGTTTTTTGTGAGGCTCCAATCATTTTACGGTTCAAATGTGCTTCCATGGCGTTAGTAGTGGTTATTCCAAAATCAAGATCAATCCCATCAACACCTAGAAATAGTTTATTAAAATAAAAATCCTGCAAAACCTGTTCTGCATAAGCGCCCATTACCGATGAAGAACTTTTCCTAAGCAATCCGCCTAATTGTATTACTTCAATACTAGGTTCGCGCATTAATTCGAGCGCTACATTTAACGCAGAAGTTACAACGGTTAAATTTGTTGCTGGCGCAATATTCTTCGCAAAATAAAGCACCGTAGTACCCGACGCAATAACGATAGAATCATTGTCATTTAGCAATGCGGCAGCAGCAATACCTATTTTGTTCTTTTCTGTAGATTGTATTTTCTCTTTCTCATTAACCGGACGGTCTACTGTATATGGATTATTTACGGTAGCGCCACCGTGGGTCCTAAACAATAGGCTTTTATCTTCAAGTAGTTTTAAGTCCTTTCTTATTGTTACAGACGAAACTTTCAACTCCTTACATAAATCGACTACATTTATGTATTGATCACGTTGCAGGCGACTTAATATAAACTGGTGCCTCTCAGCCAAATTCATCATAGTATATTTAATTAGCGTGCTGCAAATTAGCAATAAAAACATTCTTTAAAATATTTTGCATAAATATTTAATAAATTTTTAACATACATATTATATTATTTCGATTATGATTTCTTATAATTGCGTATTGTTTCGTTTTATTATTTTTACAAATCTAAATGAAAAGATTACACCCGCATCATCTAACAGAAAATATAAATTGGGACTTCATTATTATTGGCGGAGGTGCCACAGGTTTGGGTACCGCATTGGATGCTGCAAGCCGGGGCTTTAAAACTTTATTGGTAGAGCAATCTGATTTTGCCAAAGGAACTTCTAGCCGGAGTACTAAACTGGTGCATGGTGGCGTTCGCTACCTTGCACAGGGCGATATCGGATTAGTTAAACATGCCTTAAAAGAACGTGGTCTATTACAACAAAACGCAAAACATCTGGTAAATAAAGAAGAATTTCTGATTCCATGTTACGATTGGTTCTCTGTTATAAAATATTTAACCGGACTTACGCTTTACGATTGGTTAGCAGGCAAATATAGCTTCGGCAAATCTAAGTTCTTCTCAAAAAAAGAAACCTTAAGCATGATGCCTGGCATTAAAGAAAAGGGATTAAAAGGAAGCATCAGGTATTACGATGGAAAGTTTGATGACGCCCGTTTAGCAATAAACATTGCACAAACCGCTATTGAAAATGGTGCTTCATTGTTGAACTATACAAAGGTAACCGGCTTGATAAAAAGTGGCGACAAGGTTACAGGCATTGAAACAGAAGACGCCATAACTGGCATAACATGTAAATATACTGGCAAAATAGTAATTAATGCGACAGGCGTATTTGTGGATGACATCCTGCAAATGAATAACCCTAATTCAAAAAAAATGGTACGCCCTAGCCAAGGTGTACATGTGGTGCTAGACAAAAGCTTTTTAAATAGTGAATTGGCGTTAATGATACCAAAAACCTCTGATGGACGTGTTTTATTTGCCGTTCCATGGCACGAACATCTACTGGTGGGCACAACAGACACTCCGTTAAACGAACATAGTTTAGAACCCAGGGCATTAAAAGAAGAGGTAGATTTTATTATGGGTACAGCGGCGAGTTATTTTAACCGCAAACCCATGGAAAAAGATATCTTAAGTGTATTCTCAGGTTTGCGCCCCTTGGCCGCCCCTACCAACGGAGATGGAAATAGTACAAAAGAAATTAGCAGAGACCATAAACTTATTGTTTCTGCAAAAGGATTGATTACCATTACTGGTGGGAAATGGACCACCTATCGCCGAATGGCAGAAGAAACGGTTGATTTAGCCATTACTCATGCTGGTTTAGAATCGAAAGCATGCGTAACCCAAAATTTAAGCATACATGGTAGTTTAACCACTTCCACAGATGGTCATTTGGCTATCTACGGATCGGACCGCAGTAAAATTGAGGCGTTAATTGTACAAGATCCAAGTCTCGGCAATAAATTACATCCTGCATTTCCTTTTACCGAAGCTGAAGTGCTTTGGTCTGCACGAAACGAAATGGCCGAAACAGTAGAAGATATTTTAAGCAGAAGATTAAGAGTACTGTTTATTAATGCACAAGCAGCCAAAGATATGGCACCCAGAGTAGCTTCGCTCCTGTCCAAAGAATTATCTGCTGATAAAAACTGGGAAACTAACCAAATCGAAACTTTTAATAAATTAGCTGATGGTTATATTTATCATTCAACACCTAAAATAACCGAATCGGCTCTAGCCAATAACCAAATTCCTAATTATGAGTAAATACATCTTGTCTATCGATCAGGGAACCACAAGTTCGAGAGCAATTATTTTTAATCACAATGGCGAAATTGTTGCCATTGCACAACGAGAATTCACACAGATTTATCCCAAAGCCAGCTGGGTAGAGCACGATCCAATGGAAATCTGGTCGACACAATTGGCTGTTGTAACTGAAGTGATTGTTAAAGCAGGCTTAACCGTAGGTGATATCGATTCTATTGGCATTACCAATCAGCGCGAAACCACTGTGGTATGGGATAAAGAAACCGGACAACCGATTTATAATGCCATTGTATGGCAAGACAGGCGTACTTCTGCCTATTGTGATGAAATTAAAGCACAAGGGTTGGCCAGCAAAATACAGGAAAAAACGGGCTTGATTATAGATTCTTACTTTTCGGCTACTAAAGCCAGATGGATCTTGGAAAATGTTGCAGGTGCAAGAGAAAAAGCTGAAGCGGGAAAACTTGCCTTCGGAACCATTGACACCTGGTTAATCTGGAAATTAACAGCAGGAGAAAAACACGTAACCGACGTAAGTAATGCATCACGAACGATGCTTTACAACATCCATACCTTAAGCTGGGACGACGAATTGCTTGAGCTTTTTTCTATACCGAAAGCAATGCTTCCTGAGGTAAAATCATCAAGTGAGGTTTATGGTGACACCGCTGGCCGTATATTGGCCGCAAAAATCCCTATTGCAGGTATAGCTGGCGATCAGCAATCTGCTTTATTTGGACAAATGTGCACCGAAATCGGGATGGTAAAAAACACTTATGGTACTGGATGTTTTATGCTGATGAATATCGGGTCGAAGCCAAAAATATCAGCCAATAATCTATTAACTACTATTGCCTGGCAGATTGATGGCGAGGTAAATTACGCTTTAGAAGGGAGTATTTTTATTGGTGGTGCGGTTGTACAATGGCTTCGCGATGAAATGGGGCTCATTTCTAAATCGGCAGACGTAGAAACCTTAGCTAAAAAAGTAAAAGATACCGATGGAGTTTATGTTGTTCCTGCTTTTGCAGGCTTAGGTGCTCCGCATTGGGACCAACATGCTCGTGGCACCATAACAGGGCTAACCCGCGGTACAAACAAATCGCATATTGCAAGGGCAGCCTTAGAAAGTATTGCCTATCAAACCATGGATGTGTTGAAAGCTATGGAAGCAGACGCAGGTGTAAATATTGCCGAATTAAGGGTAGATGGTGGTGCCACAGCTAACGATTTATTGATGCAGTTTCAGGCCGATCTGTTAAACTGTAAAGTAATCAGACCAGATGTAACCGAAGTTACCGCTATTGGTGCTGCATATCTGGCCGGATTAGCTACTGGTTTCTGGAAAAGCATAGATCAGATCCGCTCGCAATGGAAAATCAATAAAACTTTTGTTGCTGAGGAAGGAATTGATAATACGGAAAAAATAAAGGGCTGGAATAGGGCAATCAAAGCGGCCAGGGTAAATGCAGAAGACTAATTGGACAAATTTAATCGGATAAGAATTTAATTATATGAATGCATATCTCGCAGAATTTATTGGTACTGCACTACTGATCCTTTTAGGAAATAGTGTAGTGGCTAATGTAGTACTTAAAGGCACTAAAGGCAACAATAGTGGCTGGATTGTAATTACAACCGCTTGGGCACTTGCCGTATTTGTAGGGGTTGTTGTAGCCGGGCCGTACAGTGGAGCGCACTTAAATCCAGCTGTCACCCTCGGACTTGCCATCGGGAAGGGCTTCAGCTGGGCATTGGTACCATTTTATATTATGGCACAATTGGCTGGAGCAATGACAGGATCTTTTCTGGTTTGGCTTATTTACAAAGATCATTTCGATGCCACAGATGATCAAGGTTTAAAGGCTGCTCCTTTTGCAACCGCTCCAGCCATCAGAAATATGTCGTCAAATTTGATATCAGAAATTATTGGCACTTTCGTTTTAATATTTGTGATCTTTTATTTTACTGATGCCAGTATGGGTACTAAAGAAACGGTTACTCCAATTGGCTTAGGTTCAGTGGGCGCCATCCCGGTAGCGTTTTTAATATGGGTAATTGGTTTAGCTTTAGGGGGAACAACCGGATATGCTATTAATCCGGCAAGAGATTTAGGCCCTCGGATTATTCACTCTTTAATCCCAATGAAAGGAAAAGGAAGTAGCGACTGGAGTTATGCCTGGGTACCTATTATTGGTCCTATGATTGGCTCGGTATTAGCTGCAATTGCATTTTTGTTGATTAGTAAGTAATGGCATTTGAGTTATCAACTTTTAATAGCTTTTTTGCCAGAGAGTTGACAACGCTCTTTTAATGATTGCAGTTGTAGTTGTGTAGTCAGATGTTACCATCTGACTATAAACAAATCTAAATTCATTGACCAAAAACGGGAATTGAAGAATTTCAATCCCAAACCTTATTTAGGGTCAGATGGTAACATCTGACCTAACGAACAAGTAATTTAGTTCTTTCGATACGAAATTAAAGAAATCGCAACTTCAGTACAATGAAAACAAGAAAATCGTCATCTCGACTGAAGCGCAGCGAAATGGAGAGATCTATCGAGACAGATTTAGCTTTGCTGAGCCTTCGGGTTCTCGACTGCGTTGCTCTTCGCTCGAAATGACGCCCTTAAAAAATTACTGAAATGCTGCCCTACCTACCTGTTCATCGCCTAGGTATATCCAAATGGCACCTTTCAAATATTTCCCGAAAGAATCTTTCATATTCTGCAGGCTTACCTTGTTAAAATTGGCTACCATATTCTCGGTAATACTATAATCGCCAAGCACTTCAGCTTCACCCAAATCTTTCACAATCGAACTTGCGCTTTCCTGGTGCCTGTAGTATCTATCCCGATGTTCTTTTTTTAATGCCTCAAGATAACGTTCACCATACTTCCCTTCTTTAATATTGTTGTATACCGTAATCATTGCTTTAAAAGCTTTTTTGGGTTGAGTTGTACTTACAAACATAGAGGTATATGGAATCTGTTGCATCTTAACGGTTGCTCCTGGTGCATATGATAAACCAAGTTTAGTTCTCAGTTCATAATTCATAGTACCACTTAATGCGTTAATGGTTAGCACAAAAGCATAATAATCGGCATTCGTCATGGTTGGGGCATTCATAATACAACTCATGTAATTCGTGGCAATATCTCTTTGTTCGATTACCAGATGCTCCCCAGTTAAAGTTTTACGATCGTAAACTGGTGGCGTGTAAGCTTTTCCTTTAAGTGCGCTAAAAGAAGCTTGAATTTTCTTTTCAAGTTCTTCTTTTGTAATGTTTCCGGCTACGACTAAAAACATTTTATTCTTGTTCAACAATTCGTTATGGTAATAATTACTCACCATTTCGGCAGTAAAACCACCAACAGTTTTGCTTGTGCCTAAAGGATTAGTGCTATATGGCGAATCTTTAAACATACTTTCCATGCTCAATTGCTCAATCCTTGTTTCGGGATCAGATTGACTATGATAAATACCCGTAATCATACGCCCCTTGGTTGTTTGAAATTCCGTTTTATCAAAAGCCGGATTAATTACGGCATCCGAAAAAAGCTTCCAGCCCTGGTCAAGATACTTAGAAATACAATCCATGCTAATGATACCGTAATCAGTTCTAGATGAACCAGAAATATCAATCCCATATTCATCAGCCAACTCCTGATAATCGACAACGCTGTAATTTTTAGTACCACAGGTAGCAGCAGATGCCAAAGCCAGATTTTCAATTCCTGCCCTTTCGGCATTATAATTCATTACGCCACCTTTAAAAAACATGCTCATACTAACTGTTTCCTTCTGGGTAGACTTTAAAATCACCTTTAAACCGTTTACATCAAATGAAATGGCCTTGGTTTGTGCGTTGGCAATATGAAAAACTAAGATAAAGTTTATAAAAAATATGAATCTTTTCATCGAGCGTTAGGTTATTTGGGTGATTTAAAAAATGTTTCCGGCTTCACTTCATTCATCCCTGCTTTATTCATCATCAGGCCAGCGCAATAAGGTTTATCTTTAATATACTTGCGTACATAATCGAGTAAATCCTTTCTTGTTACTTTATTTACATTTTCTTCATAGTGCGTATAATAATCAATCGATGCTGAAGCCCACCAGAAGGAAAGTAAATGTGCATAATCAGAAGTAACCTCTCTCCTTTCTACCTGTTCTATAGATAATAGTCTTTTGGCTCTTTCAATCTGGAGATCAGATAAATAATCTTCATTGGTCCAAAGCGAAATTTGCTTCAGCACCTCCTGGTAACATTCATTTATTTTTGCCGGATTAGGACTCACCATCAAACTAATTGGCCCGGTATATTTTTGCGTATAATAATTCACATCAGCCTGTTGGGCCAAACCTGAATTAATAAGTGCCTGTTTCATTTTAGAACCGTTTTGATTCACGATGAAAGAAAAAACATCAGCAGCATAAGTGGCTGGAATATCGTTTCTGGTATCAGGGCCATGCCAGCTAAAAAGCATAAACGGAACAGGGCTTTTGTTCGATTCTACAAAATAATAATCGTTTTTTTGAAGCGGTTTAAACTCAGGGATTGGCCATTTCACAAAAGGATCAACCGGCGATCGTTTCCAGCTTCCAAAAACAGAATTTACATAACTAAAAGCTTCATCAACTTTAACATCACCGGCAATTACCAGAACTGAATTATTTGGCCAGTAGTACTTATTTTTAATGGAATCCATTTTTGATGGAGTAGCTGATAAAATTACCTCATGGCTGCCGATTACATTTTTACGGGAATAATTTGCCCCCCACATATGTCGCGAATTGGCTTCAATCAAAGCAAATACCGGACTTGATTCGTGCCTTGTAAATTCAGCATTTACCACTTCATTTTCCAAAGCCATATCTTCTTTTATGAATTTTGGATAACGGATAGAGGAATTCATTAAGCTTAATCCGGGCTTCAAATTTGCAGCAGGAAGTGTAAAAAAATAATTAACCACTTCTTCTCGCGTAGTGGCATTCGAATTGATATCCAGATCGTTCATTCTGGAGTTTAAACGTTCGAAATCGGGGTAATCTTTGTTAGCCTTAAAGAATAAATGTTCGTAAAGATGACTCAAGCCGTTAAATTCGTCGGTTTCTGTAAAAGAACCATTTCTGCAGGCCATTTCAATGGTAACCAGTGGCACGGTCCGGTCTACAACAACCAGCACTTCTAAACCGTTATCAAGTTTTTTGAAATGCATGTTTTCTCCGAGCTTTTCTTGGGCAAAAGCAGAGCCAAGGCACAATAAACAGGCTAAGGAGCTAAATAATAGAGAGCGCATATTTTAATTAAATTTTGACACCAAATAAGTGTTAATCTTTCACTTTAACAAATAAAAAACGCTTTATTTAACAATCGCCTTTATTAAAGGATACATGAATAATTACAGTTTATATTGTTAAATAATTACCTTTGAAATAGTTCAATCTTCTAACCACTTTAAAATTGCAAGAATACTTCCTCGTTGTTGATACCGAAACTTCAGGTCTGCCTAAAAATTGGACGGCGCCTTATTCTAAAGAAAAGAACTGGCCTCATATTGTCCAAATTGCCTGGATTATCTATGATCAATCTTACCAGGAAATTAAGCGGGAGAATCACTATATTAAAAATACCGATTTCACTATTGATAAAGCTGCGTTAAAAATCCACAAAATCACCCCTGAATATCTGCATATACATGGCGAAAACAAAGAAAAAGTGATGTTGCAGTTTTCTGAAGATATAGAACAATACAAGCCTTTAGTGATCGGGCATTTTATTGAGCTCGACTATCACATGGTGAATGTTGAATTGTATCGCATCGGAAAAGAAAACATTTTTAAAAACCTGGCCTTTTTCTGTACAATGAAGGCAAGTGCACCTTACATCACCAATACAGTCATCAGTCATTTAAAGCTGGATAAATTTTATACTATTTTATTTAATGAAGCACCCGAAAATACGCACAATGCTTTATCAGATACACTAAATACGGCGAAGATTTTCTTTCATCTTTTAAAAACAGGCAAAATTAGCTTAACTTCAGCCTACCATCAGGAGCATACTTTTAACCTGGAAAAGAAAAAGACAAAAGATTTTTCGTTTAAGAGAATTTTACAGGGATTTTTTAATGGAAGATAAACTAGCCGATCAAATTTATACCGCTCGTATTGGAGACATTACTTTCAAAAAGATAGTAAGTTGCAGCCCGGGCACACCTATTTTTGAAGCTGCAATTAAAATGTCAGAACAGAAAACCAGTTGCCTCTTTATTAAAAATGATCAGGATGTTTATCTGGGCTTCGTAACCGATATTACTTTAAGGGATAATGTAATTGCCAAACAACTGAATTCAAACTTGCCGATTGACGAAGTTATGGATACCAATATTGTTACCATAACTCCGGATGCTTATGTTTATGAGGCGATATTGATGATGTTCAGCAAGAAGTCGCGCTATTTATTGGTAAACGACAATGGTAATTACGTTGGCTTTTTAAGCAGGAACCGCCTTTTAAGCGAGCAGGCAGAATCTCCTTTGGTTTTTATCCAGTCGGTAAAATCGGCTGTAAATACCAGCGATTTAAAATCAAAATGGCAGAAAGTACCAGGCATTGTATCGCAATTATTGGCTAGAGGTGTACATTCGAAAATCGTAAATGAGGTGGTAACTACTATTGCCGATACCATTTCCTTTAAAATTATTGAAGATGTAATTGCCAAACTAGGTCCGCCACCTGCAAAATTTGTATTTATGGTTTTGGGTAGCGAAGGCAGAAAAGAGCTTAGCCTAAAAACCGATCAGGACAATGCCATTATTTACGAAGATACCGGAGAGGATAAAAGAGCGGCTGTACGTTCTTACTTTCTAGACCTGGCTACCCAGGTTTCGGATAAATTAAATTTTGTTGGTTTTGTATACTGCGATGGTGATTATATGGCCACCAATCCAAACTGGACGCATTCGCTATCGCACTGGAAGTACAATTATAAAAACTGGATAGAAGAAGCTCTACCCGAAGCTGCCGTAAAATTTGCCGCATTTTTCGACTGCAGGGCCATTTACGGCGATTTAACCATTATGGAAAGTTTACGGGCTTTTGTTGATGAAGAACTGCAGAAACCCATCGAAAAATTCTACGTATACCTGGCTAAAAACGCCTTACTTTATGAGCCACCACTCACCTATTTTAGAAATATAAGAACGCAAAAAATCCATAAAAAAGAGGTATTCGATATTAAAACAGCCATGACCCCAATTGTAGATCTAGCGAGGGTTTATGCCTTACAGAACAGGATTTTCCAAAAAGAAAATACGGGCGAACGTTTAAAGGCCTTAAGAGAACTTGGTGTTTTTAGCGAAGAGCAGTTTAACGAACTTTCGCAGTCTTATTATTATTTGATGGGCTTGAGATTGAAACATCAGGCTAATCTGATTATCAATGACCAGGCGGCACCCAATAACTTTATCGAAATTGATAGTTTAACCAAAATTGAAAAAGTAACATTGATCGAAATTTTTAAAATTATCCAGAACTTTCAAAGTGGTATCCGCATGAAGTTTACCAATAGCCTGGGTTAAGCATGTGGCATTGTCATTAAGCTTTTCCAGACTTTACGATGTCTATCATGAAATATCATCATTTCGAGCGATTGCAACGAAGTCGAAAACCACTAAGTGCTCAGCAAAGCTAAATCTGTCAAATAGATCTCTCCATTCCGCGTTCCTTCAGTCGAGATGACGACCATTTTAGATAAATCGGTCATGCTGGACTTATTTCAATATCTATCATGCTATTATCTTCGCGTTACCAGATGTCTATCATGAAATATCATCATTTCGAGCGATTGCAACGAAGTCGAAAACCACGAAGTACTCAGCGAAGCTAAATCTATCAAATAGACCTCTCCATTCCGTTGCACTCCAGTTGAGATGATGGGCAGGTGAAACAAAAAAGGTCCCGATTTACATCAGGACCTTTTTAAATATGATTATCGCCTAGGCGAAAATTTCTATTTTACTGCATCAATTACAGCTTTGAAAGCTTCTGGGTGATTCATCGCTAAATCAGCCAATACTTTACGGTTTAAACCGATTTCTTTAGAAGCTAGTTTACCGATTAATTGAGAGTAAGAAATACCGTGCTGACGAGCACCTGCATTAATACGTTGGATCCATAACCCGCGGAATTCTCTTTTCTTAACTTTACGGTCACGGTATGCATATTGCAAACCTTTTTCTACTGTGTTTTTAGCAACAGTATAAACCTTACTTCTTGCTCCCCAATAGCCTTTGGCTAGATTAAGGATTTTTTTTCTTCTTCTTCTCGAAGCTACTGCGTTTACCGAACGTGGCATGTTGTTGTTGTTTTTTGGCAAGCGGCGTTCCGTTTAACCGGAAACTTAAAGCCTGATACCTGGTGAATTAATAAATTACTTTCCGATACAAAGCATACGTTTAACGTTACCCATATCAGCATCAGATACGATACTTGCTTGACCTAAGGCACGTTTACGTTTAGTGCTCATCTTTGTTAAGATGTGACTTTTGTATGCGTTGTTTCTTTTGATTTTACCTGTTCCAGTAAGCGAAAAACGCTTTTTAGCACTGGAATTGGTTTTCATTTTTGGCATAACCTGTTTTTTAATTTATAAACCTATTTTTATTTTTTTGCTACTTTAGGCGCAACTGTTAGGAACATACGTTTACCTTCTAACTTAGGTAACAACTCTACTTTTCCTACATCTTCTAAAGCCTGAGCAAATTTTAACAATAAAATTTCCCCCTGCTCTTTGTAAACAATTGCTCTACCTTTAAAATGCACATAAGCTCTAACTTTCTCACCGTTCTCTAAAAAGCTTACTGCATGCTTCAATTTAAACTGGAAATCGTGATCGTTGGTGTTAGGACCAAAACGGATTTCCTTAATTACAGTTTGTTTCGCATTAGATTTAATTTCTTTCTGCTTTTTCTTTTGTTCGTAAACAAATTTACTGTAATCAATAATTCTACAAACTGGCGGTACGGCATTTGGAGAAATCTCTACCAAATCCAATTCCAGTTCATCAGCAAGTGCCAAAGCTTTTGCCAAAGGATAAATCCCCGGTTCAACATTATCGCCAGCTAAACGCACTTCGGGCGATTTAATATACTGATTAATGTTATGCTCTGCTTCTTTTTTCTTAAAAGGTGGACGTGGTCCCCTGTTAAATCCTGGTCTTCCTAATGCCAAATTTGTACTATTTTAATTTAAACTGTTATTTCTTTTCTTAATAAATTGTTGAATTCTTCCAACGTCATTTCACCTAAATCTCCCTCACCATGTTTGCGGACAGAAACTTTTCCTTCTGCCATTTCTTTATCACCGATAATGAGCATGTATGGGATCTTTTTAACTTCCGAATCGCGTATTTTGCGACCGATTTTCTCATCACGAAAGTCAATCAGCCCGCGAATATCGGAATTATTTAGTTCATCTAAAACTTTTTTTGCATATTCTTCATATTTTTCTGAAATAGGAAGAACAATAAATTGCTCTGGACTTAACCATAACGGGAAGTTTCCGGCACAATGCTCGATCAAAACAGCAATAAATCTTTCTAATGAACCAAATGGTGCACGGTGGATCATTACTGGTCTGTGTTTCTGGTTATCGCTACCAGTGTACTCCAATTCGAAACGCTCCGGTAGATTATAATCAACCTGAATAGTACCTAACTGCCATTTTCTACCTAAAGCATCTTTCACCATAAAATCAAGCTTAGGACCGTAGAATGCAGCTTCGCCATATTCTACAACAGTATTTAAGCCTTTTTCTGCAGCTGCTTCGATAATGGCATTTTCAGATAGTCTCCAATTTTCGTCAGAACCAATATATTTCGATTTGTTCTCCGGATCTCTTAATGAAACCTGAGCAGTGTAGTTATCAAAACCTAATGATTTAAATACATAAAGCACTAAATCGATTACTTTTTTAAACTCTTCTTTCACCTGTTCTGGCATACAGAATAAGTGTGCATCATCTTGAGTAAAGCCACGTACACGGGTTAAACCGTGTAATTCGCCACTTTGTTCGTAACGGTAAACCGTGCCAAACTCTGCAAAACGAACCGGAAGATCTTTGTAAGAACGTGGTTTTGTTTTGTAAATCTCACAGTGGTGAGGGCAGTTCATCGGTTTTAAGAAAAACTCCTCTCCTTCTTGTGGCGTTTTAATCGGTTGGAACGAATCTTTTCCGTATTTCTCCCAGTGACCTGAGGTTACATATAAATTTTTGTGTCCGATATGTGGCGTTACTACTTGCTCGTAACCTGCTTTAGCCTGTGCTTTAGTTAAAAAGTTCACCAAACGCTCGCGCAAAGCAGTTCCTTTAGGCAACCATAAAGGCAAGCCCATGCCTACCTTTTCTGAGAAAGCAAACAGCTCTAATTCTTTCCCTAATTTACGGTGATCGCGTTTTTTTGCTTCCTCAATCATTAAAAGATATTCAGTAAGCTCGCTCGCCTTAGGAAAAGTTACACCATAAATACGGGTTAACTGTTTTTTGGTTTCATCGCCTCGCCAGTAAGCACCAGCCACATTCATCAGTTTTACTGCTTTCACAAAACCAGTATTCGGAATATGCGGACCACGGCATAAATCGGTAAATGAACCTTGGGTATAGAAAGTAATTTTACCATCCTCCAGGCCGTCAATTAAATCCAGTTTATACTCGTCGCCTTTTTCAGTAAAGTATTTTACCGCATCAGCTTTGCTCACACTTTCGCGAACAAAAGTTTCCTTTTGCTTAGCCAGTTCGATCATTTTGGTTTCGATGGCTTTGAAATCGTCCGAAGAAAATTCACGGTCGCCAAAGTCTACATCATAATAAAAACCAGTTTCGATAGCCGGGCCGATACCGAATTTGGTACCCGGATACAGTGCTTCTAAAGCTTCAGCCATTAAGTGGGCTGATGAATGCCAAAAAGTCGATTTTCCGGCAGTATCATTCCAGGTCAATAATTTTACTGATGAATCAGATTCGATCGGTCTTGTTGAATCCCAAACTTCGCCGTTAACCTCAGCGGCTAATACGTTACGGGCTAAACCCTCAGAAATTGACAATGCAATTTGGTGGGCAGAAGTGCCCTTTTCATACTGACGGACAGAACCGTCAGGTAAAGTAATGTTAATCATCTACAACTATGATTTAAATTTTAAATAAAAAAGTTTTAAAGATCACTTACAATGTGATTTTATTTTGTGCAAATGTAGGCATTTTTCGGCTAAAAAGCAAGGTAAAGCATAACCAGTAGGATTAAATTAGAAAGATTGCTTCACTCCAACGCAATTGCCATGGCTTCAGTTCGCAATTACGAATCTTTCTTTGTGTTTATCTCTTTTACTAATTAATTTAGTAAATAAATTAAGATCTTATATGAAGCCATGGTTCGTGTCTGCACGAACCACACTCGATTAGCTTAAAAATTTAGCCTTCAAATATTTACGTAATGGAATATCGACGAATTTCATTACCACATAAGCCAACAACACCAACAAGGTTACCGAAGCAGGAATAACCACCCATAGCATCGACATTGTTGGCTTTACAACTGCCACATAGGTAAGAAACACCCATACAAACGGATAATGGGTCATATACAGAGGATATGATATTTCGCCAGAAAGCTTACAGATATTTTTTGAAGCAGGGTTTAGTGAAGCGCCCGCACCTAAGGCCACTAAAAACGGAAAATAAAACAATACAATTATTGGCTCGGTAATCCAGTTATAAGCATCCGCATAAGGAAAAAGGAAGGCTACAAGCAAGAGCAGGCTCAGCCCCAGGAAACCAAGTTTATTTCTAATGATCCAATTGAAACGATAAACCAACATTCCGGCCGAGAAAGAGTACAGCACCCGCACACCCCCGTCCCAAAAGTTTTGTCCGCCCCAGCCCCCGCCTAAATTGCCATTGGGAACTTTCAAAGCCACATAACAAATACCTATCGCACCAAGCAAAACCAATAGCGGCAATACTTTTTTATTCAATCTGTAAAGCACTAGGATATAGAAAATATTGGCAATATATTCCCAAAATAAAGACCATGCAGGTGCATTTAAGCAGAATAGATTCGTATAACGCTCTGGCATAACCGGGTATGGAATTAAAAATGCAGAGGCTAAAAACATCAGCAGTGTTTTTCCGAAGCCATAAACGGCGTAAAAATCGCTATAAGGATCGAACAGAAAGGTTAACAGCCCTAAAATTGAACCGATAACTACCAAGGGATGTAAACGGATCAATCTTAGTTTAAAAAACATCGTCAGTCCGATATTTTCCGCACGCGTATCGTAAGCATAGGCAATTACAAAACCCGATAAACAGAAAAAGAAGTCTACAGCAAGAAAACCATGAGAGAGAAAATTTTTATTATAATCGGTAATAGCAATTTCCATAAAGTGATAAATTACCACCACAATGGCCGCCACGCCCCTTAATCCATCTAAAATTTCGAAATGTTGCTTGGTTGCTAATAGGTTAGTTTCGTTTTCCGCTGTAATCACTTTTGGTCAGTTATATTTAACCTCAATAATAGTTATTCTCAATTTAGATGCAAAAACTAAAACCAACCTTTTCAAAAATGATACAAAAAAGCCCTGAACGCTTATACTTTCAGGGCTTATTATAAGACTTCAGAAGTTGGCCTGTGGCTAGCCTAAGGCACAAACTTCGGAAGTCTCGCAGAATGAATTAATTCATACCAAATGATCTGATCTGGCCACCGCCACCTGGTCTGTTCTGTCTAAAACGTTTCATCATGTTCTCCATTTTAGTTTTATATTCTTCAGCGGTGATCAATTTTGCTTTTTTAGGTGCGGTTACATCTTTTGCACTTACATTTCTATATTCGATGCTTTTGGCAATTGAACTATTACCTCTGCCTTCGATCGCTAAAACAGCACCTTCAGTCCACATATTTGGGTTCGGAGAAAAGTCGAAGCCTAAATCTTTTGTATACCAGATTTTGGTTTCTTCTACTACGTTTTTATCCATATCCAGGATTTTAATAGCCCTTGTAGATCTTATAATCGCCTGGTGACAGGTAAAACCGATAATCTGTTTAGTAGAATCTGTTTTTACCACTTCGATTGTTGGTGCCGGAGCTGGTTTTGCTTTAGTGGTATCATTAGGATTTCTACCGCCCACTCTCATAGAACCTATTGGTCCAGAAGTAGATAAAGTTAATTTACTCGGCATGTAATAAGTGGTATCGTTCAGGTCGAAAACCTCTGTAAGCCCCTTATCTGCAAAGGTATAATAGTATTCTCTGTTACCACCGCCACCACCAAAACGCATCATCATACGCCCCATGCCTCCACCGCCGCCACCTGCTCCGTTACTATCCTCAGTTTCTTCAACCGGCATATAACTGGCATTTGTAGCCGTAAATAACAACTCGAAGTTGCTCTTGCTTGAGGAGGGCATTCTGGCTTTCATCTGATCGGTTAGCTGGATACCGCTTGCCGAAGCCATAGCGGCCGGATCGATAATATTTTCAAATTGTATGGCTCCTGAAGTTTTTTTCTGCTGTGCATCTGCAATTGATGCAATTGATAAAACTCCCAGTAAAGCGAAGATTATTTTTTTCATTACGATTTTGTTTTGTTTGTTAGATACAAAAGCCTTAAAAAGGTTTAACAAAGATATTGTAGATTGTAATGTAAAACGTGTTAAATTGTGTTAAAGATTGTGATTAGATCTTTTAAAGGTAGATTTGGACTAAAAGTAATTTAAATATTACAATGCCTAATCCTTTTTTTAGAAAAGCAGTGCCCGTAGTTCTTCGGCTACCACAGGCCCGCCCTTTGCTTAATCCCGATAAAAACGCCTTTAACTTAAAAATTGATCCTTAAATCGGGATAACGCTGTCGGTCGGGTTTATTTTACATCAGTCAGTGCAAATCAGCCGCGGATAATTACTCCCCTTTAGGGGCTGGGAGTTAATATTCCGTACTTTCTAACCAGCCGTTACACAATACATCGGCAATGTGCATGGTTTTAATGGCCAGATTATTTTTCTCAATATAACCCTGAAGATGTAAAAGGCAGGATAAATCGGTAGAAATGATATAATCTGCCTGTTGTGCCAGCGCATGATTAATTTTCTGCTCGGCCATTGCCGATGAAATAGCATCGAATTTAACCGCAAAAGTTCCGCCGAAGCCACAGCACATATCCGTGTCTTCCATTTCGATCATTTCCAAACCGTGTACTTTAGAAAGCAACTGGCGGGGTTCATCTTTGATTTTGCACTCACGCAATGCGCTGCACGAGTCGTGGTAAACGGCTTTTCCTTCCAATTCAGCGCCGAAATAATCTCTTTTGGCTACGTTTACCAAGAAATCAGAAAGCTCCCATATATTCGATTGCAAACTCCGGCATTTGTTGTGCACAATGGTATTGGTAAAAAGATCGTTAAATCCACCTTTCACCATGCCTACACACGATGCTGATGGTGCTACAACATAGGTATTCTCGGTAAAATCGCTCAGAAACTTTGTGCCAACTTCTTTAGCTTCATCCCAATAACCCGCATTGTATGCAGGTTGGCCACAACAGGTTTGTTTTGAATTGTAGGTTACATCACATCCCGATTTTTCTAATAACCTTAAAGTATTAAAAGCGGTTTCAGGATAGAGCTGATCTACAAAACAAGGCACAAATAATTCTACTTTCATAATATTCTTAACGACTGCAAACTTACAATTTTAGCGATTCTTTATGTTCGTTTTTCCTTAAAAGCACTAAAAGAACTAAACCAACAATAAAAAATGATGCCAAAGCGATAATTGAGTAGCGAATATTTCCGGTTAAATCTTCAATGTAAGCAAAACTGAATAACCCGATTACGATGGCTAATTTCTCGGTTACATCGTAAAAACTGAAGAATGAAGTGCTATCTTTTGTATCAACCGGCAAATATTTAGAATAGGTAGAGCGCGATAAAGACTGAACACCCCCCATTATCAAACCGACAATTGCAGCTAAGGAGTAAAATTGATATTCATTCGTAATATAATAACCACATACACAACTGCCAATCCAGATTATAACAACAATGATCAGTACATTTATGTTACCAATCTTTTTTGCTAAAAAAGACATTAACAAAGCTCCTGGAATAGCCACTAATTGAATAATCAATATTACAGCAATCAATTTTGCTGTTCCCAATTTCAAGGTTTTTTCAGCAAAACCAGCTGCAGCAAGCATCATGGTTTGTACTCCCATAGAGTAGAAAAAGAAAGAAACTAAAAATCCTTTTAAAACCCTCATTTGTTTAACCTGCGCCCAAACTTTCGATAATTCGCTAAAGCCATCTTTAAGGATATTCGTTTTTAGTTTATCATGTTGAGGTGTTCCGTTCGGAAGTGCTGAAAAAGGAATCTGAGCGAAACCGATCCACCATACGCCAACTAATAAAAAAGATAACCTTGGCGGAAATGAAGCATCAGTAATACCAAACCATTCCGGCTTTAACACAAACAGAAAACAGATTAGTTGAAGTAAAACAGAGCCGACGTACCCATACGAAAAACCTTGTGCACTCACGCGATCCTGATGTTCTTCAGTTGCGATTTCTGGCAGATAAGAGTTGCTGAATAATACCCCGCCGATATAACCCATTGCAGCTAATGCAAACAAAATGATGCTCATTTCCAGCGTATCCAGCTTAAAAAAGTATAAACCGATACAGGCCGCTCCACCTACATAGGTAAAGAATTTCATAAACGATTTTTTGTTACCTCTTCTATCCGCAATAGACGAAAGCATTGGCAAAGCAAAAGCCATAATCAGATAAGCAAACGATAAGGCATAATTGGAAAGCGAAGTATTTACAAAAGTCCGGCCAAAGAACTCCACTTTATCGCCATGCTCTTTAGTCGTGGTGATAATGGTATAATAAGCCGGAAAAATGGTAGAAGTGATGACTAAGTTATAGGCAGAGTTTGCCCAATCGAAAAATGCCCACGAACGGATGGTTTTCTTATTGTTTTTTGTTATCATTTGTTTTTCGCTTCGCGGAAGATTATACTGATTGTTTGATTAAACGGATTAAATAGTTCATTACAAAACTAATATTTTATTGGTAACTTGATTGGCATTTTCTCATATCTCATATCTCATATCTCATATCTCATATCTCATATCTCATATCTAAATATAATACTTCTTCCCATCTGTTTTAATCTTACCGGCATCTAATAATTCTCTAATGGCATCAATCCTTCCGGCTTCGTTTCCATTTTTAATATTTATAACCAGATCATCAAGACTTAAAGGTTGTTGTTGCAATAAAGAAACGATCTCAAATTCGATTTCCTCTTCCATCTGACTCTGATTCTCGGCTCTTTTTTCAGCCAGGCAAACATCGCATACCCCACATTTTGTAGCATGATGTTCGTCGAAATAATGAAGCAGCTGAATACTCCTGCATAAATTTGATGAAGCATAAGCAACCACTGCGTTTATCTGTTTGTGTAGGATTTCCTTTCTCAGTTCGAGGTATTTCACGTCCAGATCGAAGTGGTCCATATCTACTCTCGGCCTAGTGTATTGCAATTGCGGCTGATCGGTTTGCTGAGCGTAAGTAAGTAACTCGATGGCCTGCAATTTATTAAGCAGTGCAATAATTTCTTTATACGACAATCCTGTTTTCTTGGCTAAGTCGGCCTCATTAATCTTAACAAAACCATCGAACGCGCCACCATGCGAACGCAGAATGGTTTTTATAATGCCGTCGTAAGCTTTATTTTCAATCTGAAAACGGTAAATGTCTTCATGACTGGCAATAAACATCATCCTCGATGGTAGAAAAACACTTTCAGATAAGGTGAGGTAGCCATCGTGTTCTAAAAACTTCAAAGCAGAAATTGTTTTTAAAACACTAATGTTAAAACGTTTACAGAAATCAGCTATATCAAAAGTAAAAGTTAAACCTTCGCCTGCACCAAATGCCAATTGAAAATAATTACCGAGGTAGTGATAGGTTTTTCTGATCTCATCTGGTGTAGGAAAACTATCGAGATACCTGGATTCTAAGCCCAGAACATCGGATTGATTTGCTAGAAGAACCCCGTAACTTCGTTTTCCGTCGCGCCCTGCCCTGCCAGCTTCCTGGTAATAGGCTTCTAAACTTTCAGGTAAATCTAAATGCACCACAAAACGAACGTCTGCCTTATCAATTCCCATCCCGAAAGCATTTGTAGCCACCATAATCCGGGTTTTGTTATTTTTCCATTCTTCTTGTTTTAAAAAACGCACATCCCGTTCCAGTCCGGCATGGTAAAAATCGGCTTTAATCTGATTCCTATTGATAAAATTAGCAACCTCGGCAGTTTCCCTACGGTTACGCACATAAACTAAACCTGTACCTTTTACTTTCTGGCAAATATCGATCAGCTTTTTATACTTATCTTCTTGGCCGAAAACCACATAGCTTAAATTATCCCTGGCAAAACTTTTAACAAAAACCTGTGGGTCTTTCATTTCAAGCTTCTCTACAATATCTTTCCGCACAAACTCAGTAGCGGTTGCAGTAAGTGCTAAAACCGGAACATCTGGAAGGATTTCGCGGAGTTTGGCGATCTGTTGGTATGGCGGACGGAAATCATAACCCCACTGCGAAATGCAATGTGCTTCATCTACAGCAATTAAATTTACATTCATGTACGAAATGCGAACACGAACTAAATCAGACAATAAACGTTCAGGAGATAAATAGAGGAACTTGATTTTTCCGTAAATACAGTTATCCAGCAAGATATCGATTTCGCGTTTGCCCATGCCTGCATAAATGGCAATGGCTTCAATCCCTTTCGATTTCAGGTTTTCTACCTGATCCTTCATCAAGGCAATTAACGGCGAAACGACAATACAAATCCCCTCTTTAACCAAAGCAGGAACCTGAAAACAGATCGATTTACCACCCCCTGTAGGCAACAATGCTAAACTGTCTTTTCCTTCCAAAACCGAGGAAATAATATCTTCCTGTAAAGGCCTAAAAGCTTGATGTCCCCAATATTTTTGTAAAATCTCTATTGCTGTCATAAATCGGCGGTATCAAAACTATAAAAAAGCTGTTGATATTGCTAAATTGCGCCACAATTAATCAAAAATTTGATGAAACATCTCTATTTTCTATCCGCTCTTTCTCTATTATTTTTTAGTTCAAACGCCCAAGAGAAAAAATGGGATATTGAAAAATACCAGGGCACCACAAAAAACTTTACTTTAAATACTGATGAAGGTACCTGGATGAACCTTGATGTAAGCGCTGATGGACAGGAAATTGCCTTTGATTTACTTGGCGATATTTACGTGATGCCAATTAGCGGCGGAGTTGCAAAACTAATTAGTGGTGGTATTGCCTGGGATGTTCAACCCCGTTTTAGTCCTAACGGAAAATACATTTCTTACACCAGCGATAAAAGTGGTGGAGATAATATATGGATTATGAACCGTGATGGTTCTGGCAAAAAACAGGTTACCAAAGAGAGTTTCAGGTTATTGAATAATGCCACCTGGATGCCAAATAGCGAATACCTAGTGGCCAGAAAACACTTCACTGCAAGCCGCTCCTTAGGTGCCGGCGAAATGTGGATGTACAGCATAAACGGTGGAGATGGCATACAATTAACCAAACGTAAAAATGATCAACAGGATGCAGGTGAGCCCAACGTTTCGCCTGATGGCAAATATGTTTACTTTAGTGAAGATGTAAGCCCGGGTCCTAATTTCGAATATAGTAAAGATCCTAACGGGACTATTTATGCAATCCGTCAACTGGATTTAACAACAGGAAAATTAAGCACATTAATTAATGAACAAGGTGGTGCCTGTCGCCCGCAGGTTTCTCCAGATGGAAATTTAATAGCTTTTGTAAAGCGTGTTAGGTTAAAATCTACCTTATATGTACAGAACCTGAAGACTGGTGAAGAATGGCCGGTCAATGAAGATTTATCTCATGATCAGCAGGAAACATGGGCTATTTTTGGTGTGTATCCAAATTTTGCCTGGACTCCAGATAGCAAAAGCATCGTTTTCTATGCAAAAGGAAAAATCAGAAAAATAGAAATTGGAACACTGATCAACAGCACTATTCCTTTTCAGGCGAATACGATTCAAACCGTACAAAAAGCATTACATTTTGACCAGCAGGTTTTCAGCAATGAATTTTCAGCCAAAATGTTAAGACAACTAACTACTTCGCCTGATGGAAAAATAATTGTTTTTAATGCTGCAGGATACTTATACAAACAAGAATTACCAGTAGGAATACCAGAAAGGTTAACCAACGGATTGGATTTCGAGTTTGAACCCGCCTTTAGTCCTGACGGGAAATATGTTGTTTATACCACCTGGAGTGATGAATTACGCGGAGCAATAAAGCGTACGGACGTAAAATCAGGAAAAACCGTTATGCTAACTGATGAAAAAGGTTTTTATTATTCTCCTCAATACTCCACAAAAGGCGATAAAATCGTTTTCAGAAAAGGAAGTGGTAACGATGTTTTAGGTTATAATTATGGCCGTGGAACTGGTATTTTTATGATGCCAGCCAATGGTGGTGCTAAAACTTTGATTTTAGATAATGGAATCCGTCCACAGTTTAATAATACCGATACACGCATTTATTTCCAGAGTTATGCTGATGGCAAAAAAGCACTAAAGAGTATCGACTTAAACGGAGCTAACGAAAGGACACACTTTACGTCTCAATATGCCAATCAGTTTGTTATCAGTCCGGATAATAAATGGGTGGCATTTAATGAGTTATTTAACGTTTACATTACGCCGATGATCAATATTGGTACAGCACAGGATGCATCAGCAGGCAATAAAGCCATTCCGGTTACAAAAGTGACTACCGATGGTGGAACATATATTCAATGGGCCGCCGATAGTAAAAGTCTGCATTGGACGTTGGGGCCGAAATATTTTACCGTTGATGTAAATAATGCTTTCAACTTTGATGGAACTACACCGAAAACTGAAGCTTCTTCTATCGACATCAATTTGCTTTTAAAATCTGATATCCCTACCGGAATAGTGGCGTTGAAAGGTGCAAGAATTATCTCGATGAAAGGCGACGAAGTAATTGAAAATGGAACCATTATTACCGATGGAAATAAAATTACTGCAATAGGAAAAGCAGATGCAGTAAGCATTCCTGCCAACGCCAAAGTAATAGATGTTAACGGCAAAACCATTATGCCAGGCATTGTTGATGTTCACGCGCACTTGCGTACCAGTCCAGATGGAATAACACCACAGAGCGATTGGAGTTATATGGCCAATCTGGCCTTTGGTGTAACCACTTCTCATGATCCATCAAGTAATACCGAAATGGTTTTTAGCCAGAGTGAAATGCTTAAAGCTGGCAGAATGGTTGGTCCCAGGGTTTATTCAACCGGCAGTATTTTATACGGTGCTGATGGCGATTTTAAAGTTGTAATTAATAGTTTAGATGATGCCTTGGCTAACCTACGCAGGTTAAAAGCAGTTGGTGCATTTTCAGTAAAATCGTATAATCAACCACGGAGAGAGCAACGTCAACAGATTTTAGAAGCAGCCCGACAGTTAAATATGGAGGTTGTACCTGAAGGTGGCTCTACTTTTTTCACCAACATGAATATGGTTGCCGATGGGCATACTGGAATAGAACATAGCATTCCCGTTATACCGGTTTATAAAGATGTTACCACGCTTTGGAACAATACCGATGTGGCATATACACCTACTTTAATTGTAGCTTACGGTGGCCAATGGGGCGAAAATTATTGGTACGACAGGACCAATGTTTGGGAAAACGAAAAATTAATGACTTATACCCCACGCTCGATTATTGATGCGAGAGCCAGACGCAGAACAACTTCTGAATACAGTGATTATAACCACATCGACATTGCCAAGGCTGCTAAACAAATTGCAGATGGTGGTACAAAGATTAATCTCGGCGCACACGGTCAGATCCAGGGCTTAGGTGCACACTGGGAACTTTGGATGTTTGTTCAGGGTGGCTTTACGCCAATGCAAGCCATCAGGGCCGCAACGTTAAACGGTGCAAGTTATTTGGGTATGAACAAAGAAATCGGCTCACTAGAAGTAGGAAAACTGGCTGATATGGTGATCATGGATGCCAATCCTTTAGATGATATCCGCAATTCGGAAAAAATTAAATATGTGATGATTAACGGCAGACTTTACGATAGTGCTACCTTAAATGAAGTAGGAACCAGAGAAAAACTGAGAGGTAAATTATGGTTCGAGAATATCAGAGGAAATGGCTATATTATTCCAAACGGAGAATCAGAAACCTGGACTTTTACTGTTCCGCATTGTGATTAATTTTTAGCATAATAACCTAATTTTAAGTAAATTTGATTTATGGAAACCGTACTACTGCAGATCAATAATAATAAAGCATACCAACTTCTTAAGGATTTGGAAGACTTGAATATTGTAAAGGTTTTAAAAAAATCAGTATTAACTGATAAAAAAAAATCAGCTCATGATTTTATAGGCCTAATCTCAAAATCAGATATGGTTTTGATTGACAAAGCTGTTGAACAAGATTGTGAAAACATCGACCTAGATGGCTGGAAATAAGGTATTATTAGATACCAATATCATTTCTGCATTGTTTAAGGGCGATGTTAGCGTAGCAAACCACATTGATAAATCTGAAGTGTATTTATCTTCAATTGTTATTGGAGAGCTCTCTTATGGTGCGGAATATTCAATTAAAGTTGAGCAAAATCTTGCTAATATTAAAAAGCTTATTTCGGCTTACAACGTTTTAGCCATAGATGATGAAACAGCACTTATCTACGGCAAAATCAAGGCCAACCTAAGAAGAAAAGGCACTCCTATTCCGGAGAACGATATTTGGATAGCGTCATCTGCAATACAATATAAACTTAAACTAAGCACTAGAGATAAGCACTTTCAAGAGATCACCAGTTTAAAAGTATTGGCCTGGTAAATTTCAAAGCTCAAACCTGAATATTTGTATTTTAAACTCCGATAAAAGCGTAAAACTGTCGCAAATAAATTTCATGAAGCCAAACAAACTTTACATCTCTGCCTCAGTTGTATTCTTAATACTCAGTGCTCTGTTTTTTTCATACAGCGGGTATTATATTTTGGGTATCCAAACTGTAAACTTATTCCTGGCGCTAATTGCAATGGCTTACATCACGTCTTTTATAGCAGTGATGAAAGACCGGAAATCTATTGTTTCGTGGTTATTGTTAATCTTAAATTCAATTATACTGATTTGCATCATTTATTTCCTGACGCATTTTAAAATGAAGATGTAGTAGCCTATGCTTTAATTTATGATTTGTTCTTACAGTTCTTTCTAAACTTTTTTTTATAAGCGGTCGTCACCCTGAATTCATTTCAGGGTCTTAATAGCTAGAAAGATGCTGAAATAAATTCAGCATGACGATCGAATTAGGCAAACGAGCTAAAAAAAGCAGTATAGCTCAAGTACAATAAAATATAAGCTTACGCTCGTTGGAAACGAACGTAAGCAAAAATTATAGTACCAACAAGCCGTATTCTCTAAGCGTATTGATGGGTTTAGCGTACCAGAAAAGTTCAAAATTTTCCATTTCCTGTTCAAAATCGGCTTTAACCTCTTGAAAAGTGTAAACTTTTTCGTTTGAGATAGAAACTTTATTTAAAACAGCATTGAGCCACTCACCTTCCTTTTTATTGGTCTGCACAGTAAAAGTCCCTTTTTTATCGTGAAAAGTTAATGATGCCATTTCCCAGGTATTACCCTTTTTCGATTTGGCAAAATACTCGGTAGAGGGCTTTCCTCCTATCCAAACTACTTTTGCAGTAGGTTTCGTATTAAACTGATCTCCGTCATTTAAAGCCTTTTCAATAAAATCGGATGGAATCTTTGTCCTTGGAATTTTAAAATCAAACCAATCTTGGAGTTCATAATCGAAACAGATGCCATGCATAAAATTGAAAAGTGACTTTTTCAATCCGAAGCTGAATTTATTATGGTCGATGCCCGTTTTATCGGTATAATTGATATCATTGTTGGCAAAAGTCCCAATCACTTCTGTGTCTTTTACCACGCCAAACTTTTCCGGGTACATGCCTACCGGGCTGTGTGCCGTCATGGCAAACTGATGCCAAAAGCCTGACTGTAATATCCCAGCCTCAAACAGCTGGCGCACCATTTCTAAACTGTCAACTGTTTCTTGTATGGTCTGCGTTGGATAGCCATACATTAAATAAGCATGCACCATAATTCCGGCTTCGGTAAAATTATGGGTAACCTTAGCCACTTGTTCTACCGTTACACCTTTATCGATCAGCTTTAACAAACGATCTGAGGCCACTTCCAGTCCGCCCGAAACGGCAATACAACCCGAAGCCTTTAACAATAAACATAGGTCTTGGGTGAAGCTTTTTTCAAAACGGATGTTCGTCCACCAGGTAACCGCCAATTTCCTTCTGATAATTTCTAAAGCAACTTCACGCATCAAGGCTGGTGGTGCAGCCTCATCAACAAAGTGAAAACCATTTTGCCCGGTCTTTTCGTATAGATCTTCAATCCGATCAACAATCAATTTAGCGGCAACAGGTTCGTAGACTTTGATATAATCGAGCGAAATATCGCAGAAAGTGCATTTGCCCCAATAACAACCATGAGCCATCGTGAGTTTGTTCCATCGCCCGTCACTCCACATGCGGTGCATCGGATTAACGATTTCAATTACCGAAATATATTTATCTAATAATAGCCCTGTATAATCTGGCGTACCTACATCAGCCTGCTTATAATCATTTCTGAAGGCATCGTTACGGTAAACCACTTTGCCGTTTTCTAGCAAAAATGTCCTTTTATAAAAATGGGCTTCAACAGGAACGGGATGCGTAATATTTTGATATAAGAGTTCAATCGGCAGTTCTCCATCGTCTAAGGTAATGTAATCGAAGAATTCAAAAACCCTTGCATCCGATAATGATCTTAATTCGGTATTTGGAAAACCGCCCCCCATAGAAATTTTGATTTCGGGGTAATTGGCCTTGGTCCATTGTGCACAGCGGAAAGCACTGTACAAATTACCCGGAAAAGGAACAGAAATCAGGAACAATTTAGGTTGAAAGGTTTCAATTTTCTCTTTTAAAACCGAAATTAGGATATGATCAATATAGGTTGGTTCTTTAAGCAAAGCATCGTGCAGCTCATCAAAAGAGTTTGCGCTCCTTCCTAAACGCTCCGCATAACGGCTAAAACCAAAATTTTCATCAACACATTCTACTATGTAATCAGATATGTCTTCAAGATAAAGTGTAGCCAAATGTTTTGCTTTATCCTGTGTGCCCATAGCACCAAATGCCCAATCTAACTCTTCTAGAGCAGCAAACCGTGAAGCTTGGGGCAGAAAATCATCACTACAGATTTGCAATGCCAAAGTTGGGTTCTTGCCCTGTAAAAATGCAATTACCGCATCGATGGTTTTTAGATACTCGTCCTGTAAAGCGAAAATGCGCTTTGCATTTTCGCTTTTTGGATTTTGATCATCAACACTTAAGCTTCGCTCAGTGCAACTGAATAAATCCTGCAATCCTTTTTTGGAAAACAGCTGTAAAATAACCTCAATACCCAAATCGGCTTGCGTGGCACTTATGTTTTTGGTATTCAGAAAACCTTTTATATACGCTGTTGCTGGATATGGGGTATTCAGTTGGGTAAATGGCGGCGTAATGGCAAATATCTCGGTTTTCAAAAGGGATTTTTTTCTGCAAAAGTAAGGGATTTTTAAGGATTATCGCTAAATGCTATAAGAAACGACTTTATGATTAGAAAAGCAGGAATTTGGTTTTCATTAAATTAGATTGCATCATACCTCGCAACAGCGCAAACTAAAACACCAATTCAAACGTTTTAACCTTACATCAACACGTTTTCTACCTGAATGAAAGTTTTCTGTCTTTACATCCTGATGCTCAGTGTGCAAGTCGGCTTTGCGCAAAAAACATTTATATTTCCCAAAATAAAACCGCGAGGATCTTCCATTGAACAAGTTACGCCACCCAACTGGACGGTTATCGACCGGGTTTATGGCGACCTAAACAACGATGCCTCAGACGATTTAGCGGTAGTTTTTGAATTTAACAAAACAATAGATGAAACACGTGTATATGGCGACAACAACACCGATATTATAAAGGAGACGCAAAAACCCAGAATATTGGCTATCTTTTTTACAGATAAATCAACAGGGGCTTATAGCTTATCAACCCAAAACAACGATTTTATTCTACGTTCGGAAGAAGGTGGAAAATTGGGCGATCCGTTGCAACAGATTGCCATTAAAGATCAGCAACTCTATCTTCGTTTCCAGGGTGGTTCCGAATGGCGTTGGGAATTGGGTTATACCTTTAAATTCGAAAATAAAGACTGGTTTTTAACGAGCGCGATAAATCTCTACTTTAACCAGAACAGTGGTGATATGACCGAAAGGGTTTACGATTTCAAAACGCGTGAATTATTTACTACTGTAGGTAATCTACACCGAAGGGATATTGCAAACCGAAAAACAAGCGAAGTTTTATATTTTTCGCAGCTCAGAACCTTCAAAACCTTTAAAAAACCATGGGCATGGGAAATTATGCCTAATGTTTATTTGTAGGTACCGCGTTAGCTTTTATTGCTAGTTTTTAATATCATTGCGGTATGATTATCAGCTTAAGTTACCGCCTCTTTCTTTCTTTATTTTTGCTATTTCCCCTGTTGTGTGTGGCACAGCTAAATTTAACCTCAGGTGAGAAATATCTGGAAACTGAATCATTTAAACAAATTTTTGTTTCAATAGAAGATCATACTGTCTGGGCGCTCAATAATTCGGGAACAGTATTCTACAAACCAGAGACCGAAGCTGCTTTCAAACCTTATCTGCTTACAAACAGCCTGGTAGTTAATGAAATTACGGGCTATAATGAATCAGAAATGTACTTTCTGATTAAGCCAAATACTATTGTATATTTTAAAAACAGTATAAAACATGAAATAAAGATTGAAGAACCGGGTGTTACAAGGATAAATGATATTTCGGTAGTAAATACAAAACGAAACGTTGACTATGAACCTGCCATCACATATAATCCTGCTAATGATTACCTGGCAGTAGCTACCAACAAGCACGCCTATAAAATTTTTCGTGGCAATACCGCAATTCCTACTCAGATTCCCTATCCTAATCAACCATTGGCAAATGAGCCAGATTGGAGAATAACCAATGCAGGATACAAATCAGTCGACTTTCAGTATATTTATCCGATGGCACGGTGCTTTGTTACTAACCATGCTACAGTTAACTATCAGTCTTATGGTGTATACGTTTCAGCTATTCCTGATAGAGCGCCCTATCCTTCAAAAGTAAACTGTACACTTTTTGCACATCACTGGCAATTAGGATTGCCTGCGGCATCTGGCTGGCAAATATGGTATAGCCTATGGGGTACAGATGAGGGACTATATGCTTACAACAATGTTTCCTGTACTGGTTTAGAAATAAAAAAGTTAATTGAAAATGAGAAGATTAATGATCTGGAAGAAGCTTATGCCTTAACGCCTGTTTTTAAGCAAAACTTTGCATTTGCAGCAACCGACAGAGGACTATACTATACCCCTGCATCAATTTTTAATGAATTCACCTCAAGTCCGGAACAGCTTGACCGGCTTAAATTCGTTAAATTTCCTGCAACTAATAACATAAAAATTAATTCGGTATGTATAGATACCGACATTAAAATTTTAAAAGAAGCTAACTATAATTATTGGCGAGAGACCATGTGCGAGAAAGTATTATGGGTAGCGACTGATCGGGGTATTTCAAAGATATATTTAAGTCTGGATCAGGATTATTATCAAAATTTAAAATATAATGATTTGCTCTACAGCAAAACTCCTACAAATGGCTATAATTTGGAAGAGGCTATATTTGAAACCTGTGGTAGCCAAAGCATCAATGTAAAAACGAGGGTGCCGGATGGTTTGCAAAATCAGTTATTATTTCAGTGGTTTAAAGATGATGTAGAAATAACTGAATGGATAGGAAAAGCTTCTGTAGATTTAAAAGAACCTGGAAAATATACTTTCAAAATGACTGCATTATGTGAGAATCTTACACTGCAATCGTTACCCATTATCATTAGAAATAATACAAGTCCTGAAATAACGTTTAACTACCCTGCCGAGGTAACTTTATGTTCGGGACAATCTTATCCCCTTGAAACAAAACGCGTAGAAAACTACAAATACCAGTGGGTAAAAAATGGCACTGACATTCCAAACGCGACACAAAACACCTATAATGCTACCTTACCTGGTATATATGAAGTAAAGGTTAGTAATTGTGAAAACTATTATGAGCCTTCAAAGCAGGTAAAAATTAATCATGTTGTCGTACCAGCAGTCAAACTCACAACAGCAAAAACAGCCTACTGTGTTGGTGAAACCGCAGAAATTAAGGTTGATAACCCGAATAGTTACATTGTAAAATGGTACCGAAACGGGTTAGAGCTTCCTGAGTTTAAAAACCAGAACATTATTTCAACTTCTTCGGCAGGCGCTTACACGGCATCTCTAACTAATGACAATGAATGTGCAAATACATCAGTTGCAACCAACATCAGTTTTAACGTAATCCCGCATGTAACCATAAGCAGGAGTTCAGATAAAGTACTCTGCAGCGGAGAAGAAGTAACACTCACCGCTGTAACCAACCAACCTGGCACAGATTTCCTGTGGAGTACCGGTGAAACTGCTAAAGTCATAAAAATTAACAAGAGCGGAGTTTATTCGGTCAGCTTTACCAACACCTCGGGCTGTAGAAGTGAAAGCGAAACAGTTGAGGTAAATGTAAATGAACCCCTTTTGTTACTTCAGCCCGAACAGCTTCGGATTTGTGTGATTGCGAAGGAAAAAGTAACACTTGAAGCGCCCACAGGGTTTGCCTTTTATACATGGGAAGGACAAAGAACTTCAAGCCAGTTTTATGAAGTAAACAAAGCAGGTCATTATTCCCTAACTGTCGAAGATATTTATGGATGTACGAAATCAGTAAGCTATTCCGTTGTTCAGTATTGTAAAGATATTCTTATTCCAAACGCATTTAGTCCTAACGGTGACAATGTGAACGACTTGTGGCAGGTAAGCGGACTTGAAAGCGAGCCTCAGACCAGCATTCAGATTTTTAACCAATATGGAAATATTATTCATAGTACTACGGGCAAAGCACCGTTCTGGGATGGAAAAGTAAAAGGGAATCTGGCTAATGTTGGCGTTTATTATTATTTGATAAAATCGAAAAACACAACTCAAGCTTTAACAGGCACGATTACTTTAATTAGATAGAGGCATATAAATTACTGTTAGGATTGAAACCAACCTTGCAGGTTTTAAGAACCTGCAAGGTTTATTTAACCCACCCCTAAAAACTACTGTTTTAGGTTAAATAAACCTCATAAAGTGTAAAGCCCGGAGTGAGCAACGAACGAGGACTTGAAACGATAGCAGGACTGCAAAACCGAAGTATTACAGCCGTTCATTTTCAAAATAGAATCATATTAATACAGACAAGTAGCACAAGCTCGCAGGTTTAAATATTCTGCGCAATAACAAAACCACTGGCCCATGCCCATTGAAAATTATAACCGCCCAGCCAACCCGTAACATCTAAACATTCGCCACCAAAAAACAGGTTCGGAATCTTTTTACATGCTAAAGTTTTAGAAGATATCTCATTGGTATCAATTCCACCGCGCATTACTTCGGCTTTATCATAGCCTTTATCGCCAGCAGGTTTAACCTTAAAGTGATGAATCGTTTGTTCAATTAAATCAATTTCCAATTTTGTTAATGCCGCAACAGGTTTGCTTAAAGGTAAAAACTTACCTAATGCATCGGTAAACTTCTTGGTATAAATCCTATTTAACAGCGTCGACAGTAGCGTTTTTCCATTATTTTTTCTTTCCTCATCCAATAATGCTACGATATCCTGATGTGGCAATAGATTCAGGTTGATGGTCTCGCCTCTTCTCCAAAAAGAAGAAATCTGCAAGATAGCGGGCCCGCTTAATCCCCAGTGGGTAAAAAGGATATTTTCTTCGAATGAAATCTCATCATTGCTTATTTCGCAGAAAACAGAATTACCCGAAAGTTGTGCAAACCATTCTTCGTCTTTTCCAGTTATGGTTAATGGAACCAAGGCGGGAGCCGTCTCAATTATTTTTAGATCGTGTTTTCTTGCAAAGCGTAAGGCGAAATCAGTAGCGCCCATTTTTGGGATGGGTAAACCTCCGGTAGTAATCACCAACTTTTCGGCAGTTAAAACTACAGTTTTACCATTTTTATCATAACTTACTTTAAAACCTTCTGGCAATATTTCAATATCCTTTACATCTGCATTACACCTAATTTCTTGCCCGAAATCTTCACAAATGGAGGTAAAAACCTGGACAACATCTTTCGCGTTTTTATCATCAGGAAATAATTGCCCTAAAGTTTTTTCTTTGCCTGTTATACCGTAAGTTTCGAAAAAGCTGATGGTATCATCAACTGTCCACTGGGTAAATGCAGATTTGATAAAATGTGGGTTTGCTGAGATAAACTGCTCAGCTGATGCAAATTGGTTCGTATAATTGCATCGGCCTCCACCTGAAATTAAAATTTTGGCACCGGGTTTTTCGTTTTTTTCGAGCACAATCACTTTTTTACCCAGATAGCCTGCCTGCACCGCACACATCAATCCGCAAGCACCTGCGCCAATAATTATTGCATCAGCATTCATCAATAAAATTTATTATGGTTACTTTTGCACAAAAGTAGCATTATTTTCAAGCGCATGGCAAAACAGATTAGCGAATTAAAATTAGGTATTTTAGGTGGCGGACAATTGGGCAGAATGCTCATTCAACAAGCAATTAATTACAATGTAACCACATTAGTTTTAGACCCAGATCCTGATGCTCCTTGCAAACACATTTCTAATTACTTCGAAAATGGCTCAATTACCGATTTTGACACCGTTTACAACTTTGGAAAGAAAGCCGATATCATTACCATTGAAATTGAAAAAGTAAATATCGAAGCGCTTGAGCAGCTTGAAAAAGAAGGCAAAAAGGTTTTTCCACAATCGAGGGTGATCCGTTTAATTCAGGACAAAGGCGTACAAAAACAGTTCTTTAAAGAAAACGATATCCCAAGCTCTCCTTTCCAGATTGTAAATACGAAAGAAGATATAGAAAACAGTAGTATCCCTTTTCCATATATATTAAAACTGCGTAAAGATGGTTATGATGGCAAAGGCGTGATGAAAATCAACAATGCTAAAGATTTGGACAAAGCTTTTGATGCACCTTGTATCATTGAAAAACTGGTCGATTTTGAAAAAGAAGTTGCCGTAATTGTTGCCCGTAATGCCAATGGCGACATGAAAACTTTCCCGATGGTAGAAATGGAATTTAATCCGGAGGCCAATTTGGTTGAATTTTTAATTTCCCCATCTACTTTTGCCGAAAGCCTACAGCAAAGAGCCGAAAACATTGCCAAGAATATCGCTTCGGCAATGAATATTACCGGAATTTTAGCTGTAGAAATGTTTGTATGTAGAGATGGTGAATTATTGGTTAACGAGGTTGCCCCTCGTCCGCACAATAGCGGCCATCAAACTATTGAAGGCAACTATGTTTCTCAGTTCGAACAACATTTACGTTCTATTTATAATTTGCCACTTGGCGATACCACGAGTATTACCAATGCCATTATGATTAACCTACTTGGCGAAAAAGGCTTTGAAGGTGTGGCTAAATATGAAAATCTGGAAAAAATACTAGCGATTGACGGTGTTTTTGTTCACCTATATGGCAAAAAATACACTAAACCTTTCCGCAAGATGGGCCATGTAACCATTGTAGATATTGATAGAGAAAAAGCCATCGAAAAAGCACGCTTTGTACAAAAAACACTAAAGGTAGTAGCATAAACCCCCTAGCCCCCTGAAGGGGGAACTAATAGCATGGTCGAAATGCCAAAAGCTTAAAAGAACAATATAAAATATAAACAAAGACTAAACGATATATATGAACGCTGGAAATTCAAAGTCCCCTTCAGGGGATTTAGGGGCATTGGTTGGAATTATAATGGGAAGCAAATCAGACTTGCCCGTTATGCAAGATGCCGCTGATGTGTTAAAAGAATTTGGAATAAACTATGAAATTACAGTTGTTTCTGCCCACAGAACGCCAGAACGCATGTTCAATTATGCCAAAGAAGCACAAGGCCGTGGCCTAAAAGTGATTATTGCTGGTGCGGGTGGTGCTGCCCACTTACCAGGAATGGTGGCTTCTATTACCACATTGCCGGTAATCGGTGTTCCGGTTAAATCATCAAACTCTATCGATGGCTGGGATAGTATTTTATCTATTTTACAGATGCCGAATGGTATTCCGGTTGCCACAGTAGCTTTAAATGCAGCTAAAAATGCAGGTTTATTGGCCACTCAGATTTTAGCTACGGCCGATGAATCTTTAACGGTTAAAATGCAGGCGTATAAAGATGAACTGAGAAGAAAAGTTGAGGAAAGTGCTGATAGCCTGGAGTCCTAAGTCGGGGAATCTTTAGTCTATTCAACTAATATTTATTCATAATGGTCATTTTCAGCACCGTTTCCTAACGCGATCGTCATGCTGAATTCATTTCAGCATCTCTCTTGCAAGATAGACCCTGAAATAAATTCAGGGTGACGAGCCTAAGATTTATATATCCTATCCTGAAAAGCTCTTTTAAAAACACATTATAAAAGAGCCGATATTATTCCAATGTAAATAAAAACGGGCGATTCAAATAGATTTTGAATTGCCCGTTTATTGTAACGTTATTTTTATTTACCGAAACTGAAAATTGCCAACTGCTAACTGATCAGTTCAAACTCGGATCAACCGGAAAATTACTGATATGCGCATATTTTGGTCCTAAATTTACCACAACATCCCGCCAAAGTTTTTCATCATCGTTACTAAAAATGAGATCAGGATTAAAGGTATCGCTCACCATCCAGGCATTCTGCTCTATTTCGCGATCGAGCTGTCCATGGTCCCAACCAGAGTAGCCCATAAAAAATTTTATTTCGTCAGCGCTTATGGCATTGGTATTTAAAAGGATTTTCAGTGTTTCGAAATTTCCGCCCCAGTACAAGCCGTTCCCAATAGGCTCACCGCTTTGCAGTTTATCATAACTTCGATGAATGAAATGTAAGGTATCTGCAGCAACCGGTCCGCCAAAATAAATGTAGTTTTTTGCATCCCACAAATCCTGTATCACATCGTTCAACATCAGGTTTCCCACTTGGTTCAGTATATAGCCCACGGTGCCATCCTCACCATGTTCGGTCAACAGCACAACAGATCTTTTAAAATTAGGATCGGCCATAAATGGCTCTGAGATGAGCAAGCGGCCTGTTTTAGGTTTTATATTGTTCAGCATGATGATAATCATTTGTTACACCGTAAAAGATGTCTATTTTTGTTAAATGCAAGTTACAAATGAATTTCTACAAAACCTGCGCCAAGATTACAAAAGCGCTTCGCTGGATGAATCTGACGTTGATCAAGACCCAATTATCCAATTTAAAAAGTGGTTTCAACATGCTGTTGACGCCCAGATATACGAACCCAATGTAATGACTTTGGCTACAGCCGATAAAGCTGGCAGACCCGATGCCCGCATTGTTTTACTTAAAGGCGTTGATACAGATGGATTTAGGTTCTTTACGAATTACCTAAGTGCCAAGGGGAAAGAGCTTAAACGTAATCCATACGCAGCTTTAGTATTTTTCTGGCCTGAATTGGAAAGACAAGTGAGAATTGAAGGAACGGTAGAAAAACTAGATAAGGAAACTTCTGAAGAATATTTCAATACCAGGCCAATTGGCAGTCAGATTGGAGCAGTAGCTTCTCCACAGAGCCAGGTTATTCCAAATAGGACATTTTTAGAAGACAAATTTGAAGAATTAAAGGTTAAAAGTGCCGATAAAGGTATTGCAAAACCTGCGCACTGGGGCGGCTATATTGTAAAACCGACTAGAATCGAGTTTTGGCAAGGAAGAAGCAGCAGACTGCACGACAGGATAAATTTCGAAAAGGTTAAGGGAATCTGGACTAAAACAAGATTAGCGCCATAAGCTTGATATAAAATAAATAGAGATCGGCTATCCTGCAAGATCTCTATTTTAACTAATCGTTTACTATTAAATTCTCTTTTTTTAAATCTCTTAAAGATGAAACAAATCGCAGTTATAGGATCTGGCACGATGGGAAATGGCATCGCTCATACCTTTGCACAATTCAATTATCAAGTCAACCTGATTGATATTAATCAAGCTGCATTGGATAGGGCCATACAAACCATTACCAAAAATTTAGACAGACAGGTTGCCAAAGGCACATTAACAGCAGATCAGAAAGCGGCCACTTTGAATAACATCACCACATATACCTCAACAAAGGATGGCATCCAAAGTGCTGATTTAATTGTAGAAGCCGCTACCGAAAATGTAGACCTAAAACTGAAGATTTTTAAGGATTTAAATGAGTACACACCTGCGCATGCTATTCTGGCTTCTAATACCTCTTCTATTTCCATTACGCAGATTGCTGCCGTAACCGGTAGAGGTGATAAGGTGATCGGGATGCACTTTATGAACCCTGTTCCGGTAATGAAGTTAGTAGAAGTGATAAGAGGTTATGCCACAAGTGATGAAACAACCAGTACTATCATGTCGCTATCTCAAAGTTTGGATAAAGTTCCTGTTGAGGTAAATGATTATCCGGGTTTTGTGGCTAACCGCATTTTAATGCCAATGATTAACGAGGCTATTTATACCCTGTATGAAGGCGTTGCAGGTGTTTACGAAATCGATACGGTAATGAAACTTGGAATGGCCCACCCAATGGGGCCCTTGCAGTTGGCGGATTTTATAGGTTTGGATGTTTGTTTAGCCATATTAAAAGTATTGAACGATGGATTTGGGAATCCTAAATACGCTCCTTGTCCTTTATTGGTAAATATGGTTGCTGCAGGTAAAAAAGGTATTAAAACTGGTGAAGGCTTTTATCAATATACTGCCGGATTAAAAGATCTTGTCGTTTCTGATAAATTTAAAAAATCCTAATTTTTTTAGCATTTAATTTTATATTTGCTGTATGAATGAGAATCTGGATCCTGAAGCAAGCAACCTAAGTCCTACTGATCGCGATATTGAAAGGGTTTTAAGGCCGCAGGCTTTTGAAGATTTTACGGGGCAGGAAAAAGTGATGGAAAACCTGAAGATTTTTGTTCAGGCGGCGAAACTCCGCGGCGAAGCTTTAGATCATGTTCTTTTGCATGGTCCTCCGGGATTAGGGAAAACCACACTTTCTCATATCATTGCCAATGAAATGGCCACAGGGATCAAAGTAACTTCTGGTCCTGTTTTGGACAAACCTGGTGATTTAGCTGGTTTATTAACTGGCTTAGATGAAGGCGATATCCTTTTTATTGATGAGATCCATCGTTTATCTCCCTTAGTAGAAGAATATTTGTATTCTGCTATGGAAGATTTTAAGATTGATATTATGCTTGAAACTGGTCCGAATGCCCGTTCGGTACAGATATCGCTTAATCCTTTTACGTTAGTAGGTGCTACCACCCGCTCTGGATTGCTCACTGCTCCGTTAAGGGCGCGCTTTGGCATCAATGCCCGCTTGGCTTACTATGACGCTAAATTGCTAACCACAATTGTGCTACGCTCTTCTGATATATTAAAAACGCCGATCAGTGATGAAGGTGCTTACGAAATTGCCCGTCGTAGCCGCGGTACGCCCCGTATTGCCAATGCTCTTTTACGGAGAACAAGAGATTTTGCGCAGATTAAAGGAAACGGAAATATCGATACTGAAATTGCCCGCTATGCCCTCAATGCATTAAATGTAGATGAACATGGCTTAGATGAAATGGACAACAGGATCCTGGTTACCATTATCGATAAATTTAAAGGCGGTCCGGTAGGTTTAAAAACCATTGCGACAGCTGTTGGAGAAGATGAAGGTACTATTGAGGAAGTTTATGAACCGTTTTTAATACAGGAAGGTTATATTATGCGTACTTCACGAGGTAGAGAAGTTACCGAAGCGGCTTACAAACATTTAAAGAAAAATTATCCAGGCCAAACCGGGAAGTTGTTTTAGTATCGCCACACTCCATAGTCGGTCGTCATTTCGACTGGAGCAAAGCGGAACGGAGAAATCTGGTATCGTAGTATTAAAGATCTCTCCTCCAAAGGTGTTCCTTTTGAACACTACGGTCGAGATGACGCTCCACTTTCTGTCATTGCGAGGAATGAAGCAATCTTTTTCGTTTGTCCTCCTAAACTTGTTTTAGGACCTTCATAGAAATATACAATCCATCTGAACATTTAAGCCCTTTTGGTGTTCATAAAATAGAAATCAAACATTATGAATATTGAATTACGTAAACTAACGCTCGAAGATTACGAAGATCTTAAAGAATCGATGCTCCAGGCCTACGACAGTATGGGCGGTTCCATCTGGCCAAAATCAAGTATTGCAAAACTTTTAAATATTTTCCCCGAAGGACAGCTCTGTATCGCTGTTGATGATAAAGTTGTAGCCTGCTCGCTCGCCATTATTGTAGAATATGATGAATACGGCGATCGGCACACCTATAAATTAATCACTGGCGATTATTCTTTTACAACACATGATCCCAACGGCGATACCCTATATGGAATCGAAATTTTCGTGCACCCTGATTTCCGCGGTTTGCGCTTGGGAAGAAGGTTATATGAGGCACGTAAAGAACTTTGCGAAAGCCTAAACCTCAAAAGCATTATTGCCGGTGGCAGAATTCCTGGTTACCATCAATATGCAGAGCAGCTGAGTCCGAGGCAATATATAGATAAGGTAAAGGCAAAAGAAATTTACGACCCAACACTTACATTTCAGATTTCGAATGATTTTCACGTAAGAAAAGTATTAAAGAATTATTTACCTGGTGATAAAGAATCAAAAGAGTATGCTACCTTAATTGAGTGGAACAACATTTATTATCAAGGTGTTGATGCTTCAGCCCGTTCGGCAATGACCATCCGTTTGGGTTTGGTGCAATGGGAAATGCGTTTATTCCCCAATATGGACGCATTTTATGAGCAGGTAGAGTTTTTTGTTGATGCGCTAAGTGGTTACAAATCAGATTTCGTGATGTTCCCTGAGCTATTTAACACGCCCTTACTGCAACCTTATAATCATTTGCCAGAAATTGAGGCCATGCGCAAACTCGCCGAAAAAACAGAAGAGATCGTACAAAAAATGCATGAATACTCTTTGAGCTACAATACTAATATCATTACAGGTAGTATGCCGCTTATTGAGGATGGCAAACTTTATAATGCCACCTACCTTTGTCACCGTACCGGTAAAATAGATGAGTATAGAAAGATCCACATCACACCGAATGAACAGAAATATTATGGTATGATTGGCGGCGATAAAGTACAGGTTTTTGATACTGATTGCGGTAAAGTAGGTATTCTGATCTGTTACGATGTAGAATTCCCTGAATTAAGCCGCATTTATGCCGATCAAGGCATGCAGATTTTGTTTGTGCCATTTTTAACCGATACACAGAATGGTTATACACGCGTTAGGCATTGTGCTCAGGCCCGGGCGATAGAAAATGAATGTTATGTGGCCATTGCAGGCTGCGTAGGCAATTTACCGAAGGTAAACAATATGGATATTCAGTTCGCGCAATCGGCGGTTTTTACGCCTTCCGATTTCGCTTTTCCAACCAATGCCATAAAAGCGGAGGCAACGCCAAATACGGAAATGGTTTTAGTGGTAGATGTTGACTTGCATTTGCTTGACGAACTGCACCATTATGGAACAGTAAAGGTGCTAAAAGATAGAAGAAAAGACCTTTATCAGGTTAAACTTTTGAAATAATAATCCATAAAAAATGCCGGTCAAATTAATGAGCCGGCATTTTCATTATAACCTAAAGCTAATTATTTTCTCATCACAAACCATATAATCAGTCCAATAATAACGGCTAATGGTAAAACCCATTTTAACGCTTGCCCTGCTCCGTTTTCGTCTTTCTCTGTAACCGCAGGTTTTGCTGGCCCTGGATCTTCTTTATGACTTTCGTAATCTTTTTCGATCGGTTTAGGAGCTGCTCCTGATTCCGTATGTTGTGGATCTATATTTTCCATAGCTAATACTCTAAAAGTTCCTCCTTTCCTAGTGTGATTTCAATCAGGACGAACCATAATTAATTAATTTAGTTTCTGTATTTAGAACAAGTGATTAATGAAAATGTTTTAAATCCTAAGCCTTATCTTTGCAGATCGGTGTACAACAATTCTGCAAAATATAGCCAACTCATTAAAGATGAAGCCCTGCGTTTGGGTTTTATGGCCTGTGGTATTTCAAAAGCTGAATTTCTTGAAGAAGAGGCACCAAGGTTAGAAAAATGGCTGAATCAAAACCGCCATGGCGAAATGAAATATATGGAAAATTATTTCGATAAACGCCTCGACCCCAGACTTTTAGTAGAGGGAGCTAAATCAGTAATTTCCTTATCCTTAAACTATTACACAGAAGAAAAACAATCAGATCCTGACGCGCCAAAAATTTCCAAGTATGCGTACGGACAAGATTACCATATCGTAATAAAAGATAAATTAAAGGAATTAACTCATTTTATTGAAGAAAACATTGGTGAGGTTTCGGGAAGGGCATTTGTAGATTCTGCTCCGGTTTTAGACCGTGCCTGGGCGAAAAAATCGGGTATTGGCTGGATTGGTAAAAATTCTAACCTGATCAGTAAAACCGATGGTTCGTTTTTCTTTCTTGCAGAGTTGATTGTTGATCTGGAGCTAGATTACGATCACCCATACCAAGCTGATTATTGCGGAAGCTGCACACGCTGTTTAGATGCCTGTCCAACTGATGCCATTATTGCACCTCAGGTTGTAGATGGAAGCAAATGCATCTCCTACCTCACCATTGAGCTGAAAAATGAAATCCCCGGTGAGTTTAAAGATAAAATGAGCAACTGGATGTTCGGTTGTGATATCTGTCAGGATGTTTGCCCATGGAACCGTTTCTCCAAAGCACACAATGAAGAAGCTTTTAAGCCTGAGAATGGCTTACTGGATTTGAACGCAAAAGACCTTACGGAAATTACAGATGATGTTTTTAAAAAGGTCTTTAAAGGATCGGCGGTTAAACGCACTAAATTTTCCGGACTGAAAAGGAATATCGATTTTCTGAAACCTGAATAATGTTTATTGTCATTTCGAGCGAAGCGCAACGGAGTCGAGAACCCGAAGGCTCAGCGTAACTGAATCTATATCAATATGTCAGCCTGAGCGGAGTCGAAGACCCTAGTACAGTTTAAAGATCTCTCCATTCCGCTTCGCTCCAGTCGAGATGACGATTAATAACGATAACTATATATCAAGGCAAATTTATTAGCAAGATCAAGTTACACTAAACAAATCGCCCAGAAAAACCTGAATCCTCGGTATTCATCTAATTCAACGAAAAGCTATTATCGCTTTTCACTTTATCAGGAGTATGCGGGTTTCCCATCACTACTTTTGATAATTTCTTGCTCGTTTTTATATTTATTTTCACTTGCTTACCCCCTTTTTCCCAGATACCAATAGTATTATGGTTATTTTCGATAGAACCATCTTCATAAGTCAGGGATAAATCGATCGGCAAAGGCTTAATGCTTTTATTCTCAATGGTAATCGTATATCCACTTGATGTTTTGTCAACAGCCATTATAGCCATATCGGTAACGCCATCTTCAAAAAACCAGGCTTTCCAGAACCAGTTTAAATTTTTACCGCTTCCCTCGTTAATACTGTTAAAGAAATCGTATGGCATCGGGTGTTTACCATTCCAGTTTTTAATATAGGTGTGCAAAGCTTTGGTAAACAGTTCATCTCCAAGGTAATCTTTAACAAACAAATAAGCTAAACCTGGTTTAGGGTACGAATTGGTAAAAGATCCTGATCCTTTTAAATCTGGCGTTAAAGTCATTATTGGGGTATCATCTTTCCCGCCTGATGAGGAAGCCGTAGGTTGTACGCCGTATTCATCAACAATTGTAGAATCAATCATCGGAGAAATTAACCACTCGCCTATTGTGGCCCAACCTTCGTCCATCCAACCATATTTAGTCTCATTTATGCCCATGTAAAATGGAAACATCGTATGAAAAATTTCATGGTCGGTTAAAGTAATAGCATCTGTGCGGTTATCAACCGGGTTATCGTTCACCATCATTGGGTATTCCATTTGATCTAAACCATCGAATATCGTTTCATGATTGTATGGAAAAGGCCATTTAGGGAAAGTATAACTCATGGCTTCAACTGTTTTACGCGCGAAATCAATCACTTCGTAATAATCTTTATGTTTTGGATTAAAAACAGCATCCACGCGGGTTCTTCTTTTTGTTTTAGGATCAACTACTAAACTGCTCGATTTCCACAGGTAATGATCGCTTAGCGCAAATACAAAATCAGTAACGTTTTTAGCCTCGAATTTAAAGGTATTAAAAGCATTCGGCTGCGTTACTTTTTTATCAGCTAAATCTTTGTCGGTAATCACATCAATTACAGCGTCATTTTTTTCGGCAGACAACATTCTGGAAACCACATCTTTCTGGAAAACTTCTGAAGGGTTTTTCAGGTCGCCGGTTGCCCAAACTCCATAACCACCTGGAACAGTAATTGAAGCATTGAACTGGTCGAAATCGTTATAAAACTCCTCAGCTCCTGTGTAAGGGAATTTATTCCATCCGTCTACATCATCATAAACAGCAATACGCGGAAAGAAGTAAGCCACGAAATGAGATCCCTCATCTACCTGACCTGTACGCATATGTGATCCTTTATTTAAAGTATAGCTATAGTCGATAGAAAAGCTAATCGTTTTGCCAGGAACAACCGCAGGGACACTAACAGTCATATTGGTTCCATCAATTTTAAAATCAGTGATTAACTTTCCGTTTGCTGCTAGTTTTGCAATAGCAACCCCATCACCCAGGTCAGACTCTGCCAATTTTGATTTTCTTGGTGTTCCCTTTTTGTATAGATTGGGGTAAAGTTTAAACCAGATTTCCTTCAAAGTATCAGGACTGTTGTTGGTGTATGTTACCAGAACCTTCCCCTTTAATAACCTGCTAGTAGGATTAAAATCTACATTCAGATCGTATTTTGAAGTATTTTGCCAATAATTTTTCCCAGGCTTTCCGTCTGTATTTCTCGTTTCCTTTTGATAGGTTTTTTGAAATTCAGGTGCTATTGGTAAAGTAGTCTGCGCGCTAGCGTAAAACGCTGTACACAATAAAAGACTAAATATTTTTATAGATTTCATTTCTTTTAGTTTCAACCACGGATGGACACAGATAAACACAGATTTTAAATAAAATTAGTAACCGTTTAATATCCTCTTAATCTCTACTCTTGGTTTCCCAAAATTGATTAATAATCCGCATCTTTTGTTACAGGCAGTTAAGTAATTCATCAGCTGTGCTTGATGAACTTCGTTCAACTCTTTTATTGCTTTAATTTCAACTATAACTTCATTTTCAACCAGCAGGTCTGCAAAGTATTCGCCAACAATTTGATTATCATAAAAAACATGTAATGGTTGTTGTTTTATCACGCAAAAATTGGATTTTACTCAATTATCTGTGTTTATCCTTTTTATCTGTGGTTAACCAATCTACTTACCAAACTTCATTTTCAACTGCTCCAACATATCTGTATTAATTGGTTGTGCCGGTTTTTCTTGCTTTGGCTGAGGCTTTTGTTGATATTGAGGCTTATTTGTTGGGGTATTATTTTGAGGTCTTGCTGCCCTGTTTTCATTTTTCTTGGCATTGAATTTTGCCCACTCCTCATCTAATTTCTTCTTTGTGTACAAAGGGAAATCGCCATTCTTCATCCAGGCATAATAGCTAGGCTCTACCGAAAATACCTGAGCAGTAGTTTTACCTTTATGTTTACCGAAATTGAAACACACTTCATCATTATCATTATACACCAAACGACCGGCAAAATCTACAGGTTTATTAATATTGGTAAAAATATGCAGTGCATCTACGTCATTTACAACGGGAATACTTTTTACACCTTGTTTGCTCTCAAACTCAGTTTCCTTGTACATTTCTAACTGGCCAAGTAAAACTTTATAGGTAGCAATTACATCCGCCTCTGCAGCGTGTGCATTAATTAAATCTTCCTGACAATAGAATTTATAAGCCGCTTTTAATGTACGTTGCTCCATTTGGTGAAATATATTCTGTACATCAACAAACTTCCGGTTGTTCATATCGAAATCCACTTCAGCTCTTAAAAATTCTTCTAAAAGCATCGGGATATCAAATTTATTCGAATTGTATCCCGCCAGATCACTTTCTCCGATAAATTCAGCAATTTCCGTTGCCAAAGTTTTAAAGGTAGGCTCATTTGCAATGTCTTCATCATAAATACCATGTATTAACGAGGTTTGCAAAGGAATAGGCATTTCTGGATTTACGCGCCAGGTTTTAACAAGTTCAGAACCGTCTGGCATGGCTTTTAAAACCGCTATTTCAACGATTCTATCGGCTCCAACATTAATTCCAGTAGCTTCTAAATCAAAAAATGCTAAAGGGCGCTTTAAATTTAATTTCATTTCTTATGATGTGAGATTGGCGACATTAGATTTGAATCGGAATGTCAAATTCTTTTTTTCAAAAGTGCTAAAAAGGTTTCATTAGTTCTGTAAAACAGCTTCATTAATTTATAAATTTAATTGTCAAATTATTTCAGAATGTTAGTTTGTAGGATTAAATTGCGACAATTTATATACGCTCAAATGAATAAGACATTAGCCATACTATTCCTCCTATTTTTATCATTATCTACTTATGCTCAAGACTTTAACTTTGGCGCAATCACCTATGACGATTACGAATTCGACAGAAAAAAACTAGATAGCAATGCCAATGCTATTGTTTTAAAAGAGTTTGGTACTGCATCTATCCAACGGGATGATAATACCGGCAGTTTAGAACTGATTTTTGAGCACCATGTAAAAATCAAAATCTACAATAAAGAAGGCTTCAAGGAAGCTAATATTGTTATTCCAACCTATAAAGACGAATCTCGCGAAGAAACAATCAGTGATTTAAAAGCTTCTACTTTTAATTATGTAAACAATAATTTTATAGAAACCGTAATGGACAGAAAGGCCATTTTTACTGAAAACCGGTCAAAATACACCAGACTAACCAAGTTTACGCTTCCAAACCTCAAAGAAGGCGCTGTAATTGAATATAGTTATAGGTTAAAATCACCCAACTTATTTAATTTCAAAACATGGGAATTTCAAAGCGATATTCCAAAGGTGATTAGCGAATATTTAGTTTACATTCCTGGCATTTACAATTATAATGTTTCCCTACGCGGATTTCAAAAACTGACAGATCAAAAAGTAGAACTGAGCAAAGAATGTTTAAGACTTTCAGGCGTGGCTATCGATTGCTCAAAAATCGACTACATGATGAAAAACATTCCGGCATTTATTGAAGAAGATAACATGACCGCTCCCAGTAACTTTAAATCGGCTATTTATTTTGAGCTTTCGGATGTACAGAATTTAAATGGAGGAAAAACGTCTTATACCAAAACCTGGAAAGATGTTGATTATGAACTGTCATCATATAAAACCTTGGGTGATCAGATGAAAAGAAAAGATGTTTTTAAAGACCTTATTCCAGAAATTACGAAAGGAAGTACAACTGATTTAGATAAAGCAAAAGCCGTTTATAATTACATCAAAAAACAGATCAAATGGAATAATTATTATGGAAAATACGCAGAAGATAACATTAAAAAAGCACTAGAAAACAGATCGGGCAATGTGGCAGATATTAACCTGAGCCTAATTGCGGCACTTTCTGCAGCTGGTTTAGATGCAGAGGCTGTTATCCTTTCTACCCGAGATAATGGAACTGTAAACAAACTTTATCCGGTAATGAGTGATTTTAATTACCTGGTTGCTAAAGTAAACCTTGCCGATAAAAGTTACTTACTGGATGCTACTGAACCACTTCTACCCTTCGGATTGTTACCACTTCGGTGTATTAACGACCAAGGTAGGGTAATTAATTTAAAGAAACCATCTTACTGGATCGATTTAAAGGCCAGCCAGAAAACAACCACCAGTTATATCCTTATGGGAAAAATGACTACTGAAGGAAAAATTATTGGCACTTTAACTACCCATACCATGGGTTACGCTGCATATAGCAAACGTAAAGATATTCTTCGATACAATTCACCAGATGAGTATGTAGAGAAGCTTGATGAACGTTTAACCAGAATTAAGATACTGGATCATCAAATTTCGAACCTGGACAGTGTAGAAAATTCTTTAATCGAAAAATACGAAGTAGAGTTTACCATAAACGATGGCACAAATAAAGATCAGTTTTATTTTAGCCCATTTTTTATCAATACCATTTCGAAAAATCCATTTAATTTAAACGAACGTACCTACCCGGTTGATTTGGGTGCAGCGTCTGACGAGCGCATCATTATCAATGTACTTTTACCAGAAAAATACCAATTGATAGAAAAACCAAAAGATATGGCAATAGCTTTACCCAATGCTGGTGGAAAGTATTTATTGCACACAAGTTTAGATGAAAACACGATCTCGACAAGTCAGATTTTACAGTTTAACAATGCTGTTTATCAGCCAGAAGAATATCTTTTTTTAAAGGAATTCTATAGCAAGATCATCCAGAACCAGAAAACAGAATTTTTATTAAAAAAGGCAAATTAAATGAGATTCTTATTCACCGTATTTTCGTTGCTTTTAGTTTCTGTTGTTGGCTTTGCGCAAGATAACTATGATGTTGATTTAATTCCCGCTAACCTGCGCAACAGGGCCAATGCGTGTATCAGGAATGAAGAAAAAACCATCGATATGCGCTCGCCGGATAACGTAATGCTCAATGTAAAAAAAGCCATTACGGTATTTAACCAAAATGGAGAGGACGAAGCACGTTTGGTACTCTATTACGATAAAAATATTTCCATTAAAGGGATAAAAGGAGAAGTTTACAATAGCGTTGGCAAACTCACGAACAAGTTTTCTCAGAACGATTTTGCTGATATGAGTGCGGCCGATGGGTTCTCCTTATTTGTTGATAGCCGCGTAAAACACTATTTACCATCAATAAACCAGTATCCTTACACCGTGGTTTACAATTATGAAATTAGAAATAAACAAAATCTGATTATACCCGATTGGAGCCCGAAACCAGCAGACGATGTTTCAGTAGAGAAAAGTACCTATACCTTTATTTGTAAGCCAACAGATCAGGTAAGAATAAAAACCCAGAATTATAGCGGAACACCAGAAGTACTAACTGATGAGAAGCAGAAAAAAACAATCTGGAAAGCAAGTAATATCCTCGCCGTTAGAACTGAACCCTATAGCCCGGCACACGAAACTTATGCAACCAACATCCAGATTGCCCCGCAAGCGTTTTATTATTACAACCATAAAGGCAGTTACACCAACTGGAAAGAGCTCGGTAAGTGGATTTATGACGATCTGTTAGCAGAACGCAAAGCCCTGCCAACTGCCACCATTGACATGGTAAAAGATCTGGTAAAAAACGAAAGAACAGACAAAGATAAGGCACGTAAAATTTATCAGTATTTACAAGACAAAACAAGATACATCAGCGTACAGATTGGTATTGGTGGTTTTCAGCCGATTGCAGCCAGTGAAGTAGACCGGTTGGGCTATGGTGATTGTAAAGCTTTAGTAAATTATATGCAAAGCCTGCTCAGTGCAGCAAATATAGATTCTTATTACTGCGTGGTATCGGCTGGTTCTGAAAAGAAAAGTATGGACCCGAACTATGCCAGTATGGTACAAGGCAATCATATTATTTTATGCATGCCATTAAAGGGCGACACAACCTGGTTAGAATGTACCAGCCAAAAAATCCCCTTTGGCTTTTTAAGCGATTTTACGGATGATAGATTGGTACTTGCCTGTACTACCGAGGGGGGTAAACTATTGCATACACCAAAACTAACTACTGCCGAGAACCTACAGATACGTAAGGCCAACTTAACTGTTCAGTTAGATGGCAGTGTATCTGGAAAAATGAATACCGTTTATGCTGGCTCACAATATGAAAATCAGGAATCGCTGATCGGTAAATCAGTAACCGAACAGCATAAATTACTAAAAGAAGCTTATAACATTGACAATATTGATTTCGAAGCAGTTTCCTTTGCGCAGAAAAAAGATATATCGCCCAAATTAACGGAAGAAGTAAGCATTAATATCAGAAATTATGCGCCTGTTAATGGAAACAAAATGTTTTTACAGCTCAATGCCTTTAATCTGAGGCGATCAATTCCTGAAATAAAGAACAGAACACTGCCTGTTTACATTAACCGCGGATATACAGACGAAGACAGCATTGTTTATACCTTGCCAGATAATGTGATTACAGAATTGATTATTGGACAAGATAAAGCTTTTAAAAGCCCTTTCGGGGACTATGTATGTAAGGCCAGCTTAGTAGGCAACAAACTAACCTATTACCGGAAATTTATACTAAACGATGGTACATTTCCTGCAGCGCAGTATAATGAGTTTTCGAAATTCATTAATGATGTAAATTCTGCAGATTATTTAAAATTAGCCCTTAGCTTAAAAAAATAGACGGAAACTATATCAGCGAAATTCGCGAAATCTGCAGGAAGCAAAACAGGCTTTAGCTTAAAAAAATAATCCCGAGGCCAATACCGATAATCATGATCAGATACATTAAAATTTCTGTTGAAGCAAATCTTTTGTATTTGGTCCAGAAAGAGTAATCATTTTCTTCGTTTGGCATTTTATATTCGTTATGTGGCAAAAATAGGCAAATAGATTTAAAGAAAAATTAGTAAGTTTTTTTCGCACAGATTTAAGGCGATTACACAGATTATAATTTAAATTAGAGAGGATCATTCCATTGGGAATGACAAAGCGCTCAAATCTGCGTCCTTCTGCGATTCTGTGGGAAACAAAATGTATGACATGGCTTATCACCCAACATTCCTAAAAGCTATATATTCCGTTTTAAGTCACGAAAATGTAAAAGCAATTGTATTTGAAACGCCACAGAATTGATTTGGGCAACATTTAGGCAAAACAACCGTATAAATAGCTGAATATCAAACTAAACAATACTGAATGAAGAAATACATCCTGGACATTGCTACGATTTTTTTGATGGGTATGAGCATTGTCGGAACAAGTTGGAAAGCAGCGGAGCTTCCCCATACACAACAAGAAGTAGTTAAGCACATTGCTGCAGATAGCTTATACAATCAATATATCTCGAATATCTACCATCAGGTTCACTTAGATTCTGCCGGATTGAGTGAGCAGGTTTTTGAAAAAGCCTTAACCGGTTTTTATAACTTAAAATATTCTGGCCTTTTACATAGCAAATCTGTTTTAACCATTGCCGATTTTGATCAGGAAAGCTCTAAAAAGCGCTTGTATATTATCGATCTTGCGAGCAAAAAACTGGTATTAAATACTTGGGTAGCCCATGGGCAAAACAGTGGTGGCGATAAACCTGCCTACTTTTCCAATAATATCAATTCGAACCAGAGCAGCTTAGGTTTTTATTTAACCGGTGAAATCTATTATGGAAAACATGGCCGTTCGCTTAAACTGGATGGCATGGACCAAGGTTTTAACAGCAATGCAAGAGAAAGATCTATTGTGGTTCATGGCGCCAGTTACGTAAGTCAAAAGAGCATCGATCAACTGGGCAGACTGGGCAGAAGCCAAGGTTGTCCTGCTGTTCCGGCTAAGTTGGCCGATCAGGTGATCAATACCATTTCAGACCGAACGGTACTGTTTATCAATAATTCAGAACAACAATACAATTCATCATTTTTAAATGAAACACTGGCTGCAAGTGTCGTATTAAATCAGGAACAGATTTTAGCAGCCCAAATGGATTAATGTTGTTTAATATTTTTGGCGTTCAGGTTTTTAGGTAAAATCCAGATAAAAAACGATTTGCTGCTGGCCAGTAAATCCCAAACCCAACGGTTACTGTCTACTCCCTTTTCGCCGCAGTCTACAACTTCGGCACGTTTGAGCAGCTTTTTAACTAAAGCTTGAATCCATTTTATTTGTACCATGCGATTGAATGATAATCCCAGATAATCGCAATACACATGTACCAGGATTTCTACAATAAGCGAAGCGTTAGAAATAGCCAGTGCTTTACCGAAATGCTGTTCATAATCGTCTTGAATTGTATTGATCAAAAGTTCAAACCTTGCCTCTGCTTTTCCATCAAGATAAGCCCAGAGTTGAGCATTACTATACACGCGGATTAACTGCGGTTCGAGCCCTACTTTAATTTTACTGCCTTCCAATTCATAAATTCTATCCATTCATTAAAGATCAATTGTAGCTGTTAGATAGCGATATTACCAAGTTGTTAGTCAATCCGATATAAAAAATCCTGACACAAATGATGGACAAAGTTATCTGATAATTGTTTGCCAAAACGAATGTTAAGTAGCATTGTGAGTAATTTTTTTAAGCTGTTGCCGATATTTTAATCATCTTTGGGGTTGAAAAGATAAGCCATTCATGAAGATTGTAATTGCAGAAAAGCCCTCTGTTGGTCGTGAACTTGCTAAAGTTTTCGGAGCAACCACCAGAAAAGATGGATACATTGAAGGTAAAGGATATTCTTTTACCTGGGCATTCGGGCATTTATTACAATTGGCTCCCCCTCAAGATTATGGCTTTATTGGCTGGAGGAAGCAACATTTACCGATGCTTCCACAAAAGTTTAAACTGGCCGTTAGAAAGATTAAAACAAAAGATGGTTTTGTAGAAGATCCGGCAGTACGGAAACAATTAGACACCATAAAAAAACTTTTTGATGAGGCGAGTGAAATTATTGTCGCAACGGATGCGGGGCGTGAGGGTGAATTAATTTTCAGGTACATTTATTATTACCTGAAATGCAAAAAACCTTTCAAACGTCTTTGGATCTCTTCACAAACAGATGAAGCGATAAAAGATGGATTCAGAAATTTAAAACCGGGAACCGATTACGATACCTTGTTTAATTCGGCTCATTGCCGCTCAGAATCAGACTGGCTGGTGGGAATGAACGCCACACAGGCGCTAAGTATTTCGGCAGGTAACAGAACAGTTCTTTCATTGGGGCGGGTACAAACGCCTACCCTGGCCATGATCTGCGCTCGTTTTTTGGAGATTAAAAATTTCGTTCCTCAAACCTATTATCAGATCAGTATTTTGCTGACCAAGGATGAGCAGACATTTAAGGCTATATCAACTTCGAATTATAAGGAAAAGGAAGAAGTAGAAAAGTTATTTGCGCTTGTAGAGGATGTGGCTTCTGGCTTTCCTGCGGGAGGAAACATTACGGCTGTAGAAGCAAAGCCAAGAAAAGAACCACCTCCGTTATTGCACGACTTAAGTAGTTTACAGCAAGAAGCCAATAAGAAAAAGGGATATACTGCTGATCAAACACTTAATATTTTGCAAAACCTGTATGAGAGCAAATTGGTTTCCTACCCCCGTACCGGATCGCGATATATTGGCGATGATGTTTTTGCTGGAGTTCCGGATTTGATTGCAAAATTTACCGATCATGCTGATTTTGGAAAACAAGCACAATTTTTGCAAACCATCACTTTAAATAAGCGAAGTGTTAACGCTAAAAAAGTAACCGATCACCATGCCGTTTTACCAACCGGTGAACAAGCATATGGCCTAAGTGCAGATAAACAGGCTGTATACGATATGGTTGTTGGTCGTATGATTGAGGCTTTTCACCAGGAATGTCTTAAGGAGTTAACAAAAATAACCATTCAATCGGGAGTTACTTTTGTGGCCAACGGAACGGTAATCCGCTCTGCAGGCTGGCGGGCTGTTTTTAACGACCCTGAAGACGATAAAAAGGATGAAGACAATGCAGCGTTACCAAAGGTTGCCGTTGGAGAACTATTGCCTATAACGGAGAAATCTCTTTTAGAAAAGCAGACTAAACCAAAGCCAATGTACAATGAAGCTTCGTTATTAAAAGCGCTTGAAACCTGTGGTAAAGAGATTGAAGATGAAGAACTACGTTATGCCATGAAAGATAGCGGTTTAGGTACGCCGGCAACACGTGCATCTATTATCGAAACGTTAATCACCAGAGAGTACATTACAAGGGAAAAGAGAAATCTTGTACCTACCAATAAAGGTTTGGCTGTTTACGAAGTAGTTAAGGATAAACAGATAGCGCAGGCTGAACTTACCGGACAATGGGAAAAAAGGTTAGAAGAAATCCGTTCAGGCTCATCGGTAAAAGATTTTAAATCAGAAATTACAGAATATACCAAAACCATTACACACGAACTGTTAATTGCAGGGGCCAGTATATCGGGCAAACTCGCAGAAGAAAAGAAACTGGAAAAGGTTTAGCCAACTTGCGTCATATCATGTGAAGCAGATATAAAAGTAACAATTTATGGCTATAGCTCCATAAATTCCCAGGCGCTGTGGTATGCGTTCAATTGCTCAGCATACTGGATAAATTCAGCATAAAAATTAGATTTCGATAAAGTAGAACTATCGCCAATAACAACCAGCTTTTTCCTTGCCCTTGTCATGGCAACATTCATTCTCCTCGTATCTGATAAAAAACCGATACTTCCATCGCCATTACTCCGCGTCAAGCTAATATAAACCACATCACGTTCCTGCCCCTGAAAGCTATCGATGGTATTTACGGCAATTTTATTTCGATACGGATTTAAAATTTCATTTTCCTGAACCAACGCATTTAAGATCTGGATTTGCTGTTTATAAGGCGAAACGATTGCAATGGAAGGAAAGGCGTCTGTTGTGAAAATAGCGGCCAAACTGCCAACCAAATGCGTTAAATGTTTGACCAAAAATGCAGCTTCATCAGGATTGGTTGTACTTGTTCCATCTAATTTTTCGTCGAAGCTACAACCTGCCGTATCGATAAATTGAATCGGTTGATCGCCGGTAAACAATAAATGATCGGCAACAGCGTGATGCGCTATTAACTCGTTTTTGTAAAACACCTGAGATGAATACCCCATAATATCTTTGTGCATTCTGTATTGCTCCTTTAACAACACAACCGACTCTGGATGAAGACTTACTGCTTTTTCGAGTAAAGTATTACTTAAACCATTTCTGGCTGCTTCATTTGATTTTATAGTTGGAGACAGCTGAAAATGATCGCCTGCCAATATTACTTTCTGTGCTTTTAAAATCGGTATCCAACAAGCAGGTTCCAAAGCCTGGCCAGCCTCATCAATTACAATGGTATTATACTTTAAATTCCGAACAGTATAGTGGTTGGCTCCCACCAAGGTGGCAGTAATAATCTGTGCTTTAGTAAACAGATTATCCATAATGTACTGCTCCGTTTTTTCTACTTCCTTTCCAATTTTATGCGCTTCGTCAAACAAGGCCTTACGTTGCTCGCGTTCTGCTTTGCCAAAACTCCGCTTGTATTTATGGGCCATGTTTTTATACTCGCTGGCCTGTTTTTTTAAAGCCTTAATCGTTTTCATCTCCGGGTGATCGGCCATTTGATGATCAAGAGTAGCCGCAAGCAATCTTTCTGAAACCCTTGCCGGATTACCCACACGGATTACTTTTAACCCTTCAGCAGCTAATTTTTCAGTAAGTAAATCAACAGCGGTATTACTTGGTGCTACCACCAGGATTTTTTGATCGCTGTGTTTAACCAACGATTTTATAGCATGCACAAGCGTTGTTGTTTTTCCGGTGCCTGGAGGACCGTGAACCACCGCCAAATGATCGGCTGCAATAATTTTATTCACCGCTGATTGCTGTGAGTCGTTCAGCGTATTTGGAATGATAAATTTCTCTTCTCCCTGAAAGGAAGGTTTTTCTCCTTTTGTTAAAATACGGATCAGTTTATTTTCTGATTCATTTTCTGCCAAATGCGTAGCCTGTTTAAGGGCATTCTGCATTTCGTCGTAGCTATTATTATCAAAAAGTAAGTCTACACCGAGTTTGCCATCTCTGGTCCAGTCTGGTAATTCATCAACACGGAAGCTGATTTTCATCCTGCTACAACTTTGGTGATTTATAATCCCCTCTATCCGATCTTCTTTGGCATTGTAGTTAGAAAATAATACTACAGCAGAACCAAAACGGAACTGATGAGAAAAATCCTGATGGGTAGTCCTTTCCAACTCTACAGTTAAATAATCGCCACGGCCTATTTCGGTATTCCTGATTGCAATAGGGTACCAGGTTAAACCCAAGGCTCTCCTATCGGCAGCCGAAGTATTTTCAGTAAGTTTTAAATACGATTGTAAATCTTCGTTGCGTTCGGTATCGAGCAGATCCTGGAGTTTTTTGAAATATTCTTTTGGCAAGACGAAAGGGGGTTAATTGTTTATAGTGGTTAATTGGTGGATTGCTTTATTGTTGATTTATGTACTGTTCAAGAAATGAAAATATTTGTTCTTAAAGGTAAATCAAACGCTTAACGCCAAGCGCCATGCGCATAGCACTATAAAACAAGCTCGTTATGCAGCCTTTGCAGCGTTTCTTCCGCATCATCGCAAAAACCAGGATGTACTTTTGAGCACTGCACTACCGTACTTCTGGTTGCCGTGAGCCACCTAAAACGAGAAGCCTGGTCATATTGACCAATGGGACCTGATCCTTTTGCAGACGTGCTTATTCTTTCAAAAGCACATAAGTTCTCTTTTAGTTCTTCTAAATCTATTTCCGCAGAAAAAGCCTTTACTCTTTTCTCATCCAGGAAAAATACACTTTTTAGAAATTTTTGCTTGGCACAAAACAAAATAATGCCAACATTAATAAATTCTTCACGTTCTACCCTGGGCATCACGCGAATCACAGCATACTCAAATAAGAATTTCCCTTGCATGCTGTGCCTCTTTTAAAAATATAGTTGAATGAGTTAACCTGGTAGTAAGGAAATGCGTATAAGCATTACGATGGGCTGCTTTGCTTTCAAAGTTCGTTTCGCCTTCCAACCAGTCATCAGGAATTAAATTAATAACAGATTCGATCTTTTCAGGGCTAAGTAGTTTGCTGAATTCATCATTTACACTTTCCAATTCAGTAGCCCATGGTAACAATACGTGGTCTTTAACCAAAAAGAAGGGTTTAATAGCCTGTTCTTCCCAGTTCTGCCAGGAATGATGAAAATATAATGCAGCACCATGGTCGATTAGCCAAAGCTCTTTATGCCACAGCAACATATTGGTGTTTCTGCAGGTACGGTCCATATTGGTTAAAAAACAATCTAGCCATACAATCTGCGAAGCAAGTTTAGCATCAACCGTAGTTACAGTCGGATCGAATGTTATTGCGCCAGATAAATAGTGTAATGCCAAATTTAAGCCCACGCTGGCTTTTAGCAGATCCTGGATTTCTTCGTCGGGTTCTGTTCTCCCAAAAGCTTCATCTAAATTGGCAAAAACCAATTCAGGTACACGCAAACCTAAATAGCGGGCTATTTCGCCACCAATTAGTTCGGCAATTAAAGCCCGGGTACCCTGTCCTGCCCCTCTAAATTTAAGTACATATAAAAAGTTATCATCAGCTTCCGCAATGGCAGGCATAGAGCCACCCTCGCGCAAAGGCGTAACGTATCTGGTTACATTTACCGTTCTAAGTTGTAAATCGTTCATATCTGCAGATAGAATGGCCATTTATGTTATTTAGGCACAATTCTAAACTTGCTGCAAATTTAGCAGAATTCCAACAATAAATTGGTCAAAGTTTAGTCGTAAAGATCCTGATGAGAGATCTGCTGATCAATCGTTAAAAATAGACAGTTACTTTTTTGAAGCGCAATGCCAGTAACCATTTGGGAGGGTTCAGTCCTGCTGCCCATTACAATCCTTTTGAAATATTCCGATATAAACCAACGCAAGCCAAAAGGGATTTCCATTTCCATCAGGGCTATATGGCTTAAGCAGCAACTTATTTCAAAGTCAGGAATGTTAAGTAAATTAGTTACTGCAAGGAAAAAGAAGTTATGAGCAAGAACCAAAGTAAGCTAAACCCGACCATAGTGAAATGCCACGATTCTTCATCGGGGCAGAAACGGGGGCGGGACTACACTAAACGAAGAACCACTCCAACTGCTTTCCAAATCACAGAGATGATCAATTTATTTTGACTCTCTCCTTTGCACAAATGACGTCCTAAAGTTTTTACCTTCCATACAGAACTCCATCCGATTGCTAAATTCTTCTAACCCCTGCTAATCATGCCCCAAATAAGCATTTCCTGCAGGTGTCATAGCAGACGACCATTGAACCGAATCGCGGTTAATTTTAATCAGGCCCATACTTTCTAATTCTTCATACTCTTCTTCCATCCCACCTAAAACCGAAGAACTAACCTGCTGATTGATTACCTCAAGTAGAGATATGATTTCTGATCTTTCCATAACAATAAGTAATTAGATATATCTTAATTAACATAAATATACTCAAAATGTTTATCGCTTAACTAAACATTTTCAAGGCTTTAAGGTTGTACTTATACCTGAATTTGATCACTATGGAAGCACACATCTATTATCTATTCATTATGGCCTTACCCGTAGCCTGCATCGCATGGACAGTTACCAAAGAAGAAATATTTAAAGAAGCACGTGAATTCTGTGTAGACCGTTCGAAGAATTGCAATAAATTGATTAAACGAAAGTTTTTTTATGTTTTTACCTGCGAATATTGCTTCAGTCATTATGTAACCGCATTCTTGCTTTTCATAACCAAATTCAAGTTAATTTATCCCGATTGGCGTGGTTATTTTATTTCCTTTTTTGCTATTGTATGGATTGCCAACGTTTACATGAGTTTATACAACATCATCAGAATTGACCTTAAAAAGGAAAAGATTAAAGCGCAGAGAGAAGAATCAGCACTCAAAAACGATTGAAACCATTTGTAATGGTAGCTGTTTTTAAGGTATAATCTAATATTATGCCATCATCAGTGATCAAATATTTTAGTTATGATGCAGCTACAGAAACATTGAAAATCATCTTTGTAACCGATATGATTTATCTATATAAAAATGTTCCCGAAAAAATTTATAAGATGTTAAAGGCTTCCGGATCGAAAGGAAGATATTTTAACCGTCACATTAAGGATAAATTTAAATTCCAGAAACTAGAGGAAGAATAATATGCCCGAAGGTCCATCAATAGTAATATTAAAAGATTTAATCAAAGCGCTCCATTTGGGTAAACCGGAAGTACTGGAAGTAGCAGGCAATGCAAATTTCGACAAGGATAGATTGCTCCATGAAAAGATCCAGGATTTTAAGAGCTGGGGTAAACATTTCCTGATCTGTTTTAACGATTTCACAATCCGTATTCATTTTATGCTATTTGGCAGTTATTTAATTAATGAGCGTAAAAAAGCGCCATTAAAATTGGGACTCATCTTTAAAAAAGATGAATTAAACTTTTATACCTGCAAAGTTGACCTCCTGGAGGGAAATGTTAAAAAACATTACCACTGGGAAAATGATGTAATGGCTGATGAGTGGGACAGCAGTGCAGCTATTAAGAAGTTAAAAGAAAAACCTCAGGCGCTGGTTTGCGACGTATTACTGGATCAGCAAATTTTTAGTGGAGTGGGGAATATTATTAAAAACGAAGTCTTATACCGCACGAGGATACATCCCTTAACCAAAATTGAAAATTTACCCCCTGCAAAATTAAAGGTACTGGTTAAGGAAGCCAGAAATTATAGTTTTGATTTTTTAAAATGGAAAAATGAAAATACATTAAGTACGCATTGGGAAGTATATAGTAAGATAGGGTGCCCGCTTAAGCATAAGATGGAGAAAAAAGAACTCGGCAAAACACACCGGCAAACTTATTTCTGTAAAAAATGCCAAAAACAATATGTCTAGCTAAAAATATTTTTTCGACTTAAAATTTCCGCTCATAAATATAAATCACTAATTGTTAAGCGTTTAAATTATTGTACAACTTTTATCAAAACAACGAACTATAATCTTAAAGTAAAAGAAATGTTAAAGTTTTAGGAATTTTCTAAACTAGTCCTATATTTGTCCTCGAGAGCGTTAATTTAGATACGGGTATATGGCTTAGGCTGTATGCCCGTTTTTTGTTTTAGCCGTTGATGCATATGCTACAACTTTATCCAAACAGATTCTCAACCATGGCGTATAGGCGCTCGGATTAACCGCAATATCCTGTGCCAAGGTCTCCAAATCCATATACTTAAAACCCTCTACTTCATCATGATTTATAAATGGTAACTCATCACTCATGCCAAAAAAAACATGATCAACTTCGTGTTCCGTTAACCCATCTTCAAATACTGCCTTGTAGGTAAATTTAAACAGATAGTTCAATTCACAGTCCATCCCCATTTCTTCCATCAATCTCCTTTTTGCTGCATGGATATTACTTTCTCCAATTCGAGGATGACTGCAACAGGTATTCGTCCATAAACCCGCAGAATGATATTTGCTCATTGCTCTCTGCTGAAGTAAAAGTTCGCGTTTAGAATTAAAAATAAAAACAGAAAAGGCACGGTGCAATACACCTTTCTCGTGCGCTTCCATTTTATCCATCTGTCCTTTCGGCACATCCTCCTCATCAACCAGAATAACTTGTTCTTCCATTTAAATTACATTTAACTTATTACGGATAATAGAACCAAACATCAAACCAACTTTACGCGTGTTCGAAATTCTTATCCTTTCAGTCATGACTTTTTCAGCACTTAAGCGCTTTATCTTAGCAAATAACTTTTTGTAATAGATATAGGACAAATATACGCCATTTCTGGATGCTGTAGGCAACTGCTTAATACCAGTTAAGGCCATTGCAAATTCGGCTTCAATTTCTTCTTCGATTTCTTTTTTTTGACGATCGCAGAATAGGGCTAAATTAACATTGGGAAAATAATTCCGACTAAGTGTTTGATGATCAGCCTTCACATCTCTTAAAAAATTAACCTTCTGAAATGCAGAGCCCAATTTCATGGCGTAAGGCTTCAATTGTTCGTAGCCTGCATCGCTGCCACTGGTAAAAACCTTTAAACACATCAAACCTACCACTTCTGCGGAGCCTAAAATATATTCGTTGTAAAGTTCAGGTGTATATTCTTGCGTAGAAAGATCCATCTCCATACTCCTCAGAAAAAGAACAATCAGCTCCTGATCTATCTGGTATTGATTTACAACCCTTTGGAATGAATTTAAAATGGGGTTTAAACTAATGCCCAGGTTAATGGCTTCGAAAGTATCGTTCTTAAATTTTTCTAATAAAAAATTCTTGTCATACTGATGGAAACTATCTACAATTTCATCTGCTAAACGTACAAAGCCATAAATGGAGTGTATGGGTTGACGCAGTTCTTTACCAAGAAAATAAATACCATAAGAAAAGCTGGTACTATACAATTTAGTGGTAAGCCGGCTACAATTGGCAGATAGTTGATCAAAAATTTCTTTCATGTAAAACAGGGTATTGTATTGTTTTTTCAAATTCATCGAGCGTTTTAAACCAGTTGATGTGCTCGATATTGTTTAGTTTACCGATAACCTCACTATTTCCCGCAAGATGGATCTTAGCGGATGAGCATATTTCAGACAATTGATCTATGTATTTTTGTGCGGCAGGCTCCAATCTTGACTTTATCATAAAAAGCAAAACATGACCTACATTTAATGTGGAAAATATTCGTTTAATTGAATCCAGCGGAACTTTGCTGCCTAAGAAAATAACTTGATGATGATGCATCCTCAACATATAACTGGCAAAAAGCAGCCCAATATCATGATCCTCATCTTCCGGTAAAAAAAGAAGCCAACCTTCGCCACCATGCCTTGTTAATGGAAGATTATTGATATGTGTAAATATTTTTTGACGGATAATATTTGATAAAAAATGCTCGTGCGCAGGACAAATATCGTCTTTTCGCCACATTAGACCCAAACGGACCAGCAATGGATACATTATTTTCCGGTAGCAATCAGAAAGTCCCAATTGATCAATGCTTTGATCAATTAAATGATTAAATGAGTGTTCATCAAAAGCCAAACCATGCCCAATAAGTTGCGAAACATAATCTACCTGCTCATCATCAGTAGGATATGAAAACTGTTGGTCGAGAATTTTATCAATCGCTTCATCAGAAAGGCTGCAGATTTTAGAAATTTTTAAACCACTTTTATTTAAGCTTACGATGTTTAATAGTCTCCGGAGCTGCTTATCATCATATAAACGTGTGTTGCCTTCAGATCGCATCGGATTCAGCGCATTATATCGCCGCTCCCAGATCCTGATGGTATGAGAATGGATGCCCGAAAGCTGTTCAAGATCTGAAATGGAATAAGTCATTATTTTGTTTAAATATATCCAATAAAATCTAAACAAAAAGAAGAAAGAAAAGTTTTTTATCAAACGTGCCGCAAACACATCGTCGGATATTTCAATGTTGATAGTTTAATTTAGACTGTGTATGTAGACGGTCATGTTAGAACATAGCAAATTTGAACCGTGGGTTACAGCTAAATTAGAAGAAAATGAAGTGATGATTAAAATAGCTTTTCGGTAAGCAATACGCCTCGTTCGCCATTACCTGTTTCGATGGTATGCACATTTTTATAAGAATGGCTAAAGAAATCGTAGCCATGTTCTCTTTGTTTAATTGCGACCGCATTTAGTGGATAACTTAAGTTAGTTTGCATGCACTGTAAACTACCGTTGGCCAGCAGCAGAAAATCACAGTCGTAACCCTGCTCCTGCAGTTCAATAACCTTTTTAGTAATAGACACGTTTAATCTATTGGCGGTGCGGATTCTATTTTTCATGGGATATTGTGTTAGGTAATTAGGGATGATTATATCGGTTATTAAATATATCTATTAATAATTACGATTCAAAATGCAATATATTGTTGTACAAGTAATTAAATCAATTTGTTTTATTCTTTTTGTAAAAATTTTTCATTATCGGTTTCCACTGATGGTGGTTCTTGCATAAAAAAACATATACGTATCATATTTACTACAAAAACTAACTAAACATCATTGCAGACCTAAAATAATTTCTTTATTTAAAAAGCAACCTATAATTTCGTTTAACCTTAAAACACGCCTAATGAAATTAACATGTATCGTAATTGATGACGACATTCACGCCGTCAACGGTATAAAATCATACATCAATCATCTCGCAAACATTCATTTAATAAGCTCGTATACAGATCCATTACAGGCACTAAACGAAATTACTGCTGGAGATCATGTTGATATTGTTTTTATAGATGTTGATATGCCTATGATCTCGGGATTAGAATTATCAAAAGCAATCAGGCATAAAACAGACAAATTAATTTTTACCACTTCGCATTCTAAATATGCCTACGAAGCTTTTGAAATGAATGCAAGCGCCTATTTATTAAAACCATATACCTTTGCCCGTTTTGCGGAGACCATAAACAGATTATTTCCCCTTAGCCCCAGCTTACCGAATGTTAGTATTAAACAAGAGGATGATTACTTCTTTGTAAGGAATAAAAATGAGAAGAACAGTTTGATTAAAGTAAGGTATACCGATATCGTTGCCGTAGAAAGCCTGCAAAACTATGTCCGGATTTTCACCTTAAACGAAACCATTGTATCATACATTGCACTATCGGAAATAAAAATCATTTTAAAAGCTTATCAAAATTTTACCCAGGCACATCGCTCGTTTATTATCGCTAAAAACTACATTGAAAAAGTAGAAGGCAATACCCTAAAAATGATCAATGACCTAACCATCAACATTGGAAATAGTTATCGGGAGAGCATACAGGACTACATAAAAGAGAAAACGATTAAAACTAACCGCTCTTAAACTAATTTTTTAGTATTTTCGTTATCTAAACAATTAAACGCTTTCGGTTTATTGTTTAGCATATATAGCCGTTCCTCAATTAACTAGCTAATGACGCTCATCGCTAAAAAAAACAAATTAAGCAAAATTTTAAACTGGTTTTCTGACAAAAAACTGCACATTTTAGGTTGGACCATATTTATATTTTACGAGGCCATCATCATCGGCATCTTTGTTGGCAGATTCTCTACACTGAGCACTTATGTTATTTTTTATAGTTTAAACATCGCTACGTTTTATTTCCACGCGCATGTAGTTTTGGCTTCTGCCCTGAAAAAAATTAATGAAAGATGGTGGAAATTACCCCTGTTTATTTTACTCGAACTGGGCGCTTATTTAATACTAACGGTTTGTTTAGATTATATCGTAATCAATTATACCGATTATAATGGCCCTATTAAACTGATATTTAACGCGGCTTTCTTTGCCGCGCCGATTTACAGGGCCATATATTTCATGTGTTTTGCTACCAGTTATTATTTTCTCCTTAATTTTCTCGAAGAACGGAAAAAGATTGAAGACCTGGAGAAACAACGGTTAAATAACATTATCCAAATAGCTAAATCAGAAAATGCCTTTTTAAAGGCACAGATACAGCCTCATCTGTTATTTAATACTTTAGATTTTATCTATCAAAACGCTAAAGATGCTTCTCCGGTTGCCGCAGAAGCCATTCATTCTCTTGCAGAGATGATGCGCTATTCGGTCGACAGCAATCAGGATAAAGAGTTTATTTTGCTTGATGAGGAGATTAATCAGGTAGAAAACCTTATTAACCTGCACCAGCTCCGTAAAGATCACCAGGTACAGCTCCGTTTTTGGTACGATGACGAAATACGTAATGTAAAAATCATTCCTTTAGTATTAACCACTTTGGTAGAAAATATGTTTAAGCATGGCGAATTGCTTATGCCATCACATCCTGCCGAAGTGAATTTGAGCATCAAAAATGATCAACTTGTAATAGAAACTTCAAACTTAATAAAAGCAGTTAAAGATAATTCGGGCTTAAGTTCTGGAATGGAAAATATAAAGAAGCGTTTAGCTTACACCTATGGCAAGAATGCTGAATTCAGCTACTTTACTGATTCAAACCAGTATTTTAAAGTAATGCTAGTTATTAAAATCAAATAAGAAACCTGCTTTAATAATTTTAGTTTAAAATTATAAATTATACAATAATCTCAAAAGAAAAGCCGATTTTCCTTGCCGAATACATAAAAATCCGTTTCGAATGTGTTTTTTTTCCATTTTAATGGTTGAAATCGTAATTTGCATCAACTAAACCTATAAAAAATGTCAATAAGTTGTATCGCTATTGATGATGACCCCCATTCCCTTGAGAGCTTAATAGCATATATGGAAAAGCTGCCTGATTTAAAGCTTATCCAAACTTTTACTGAACCGCTCCAAGCCCTAGCAGAAATATCGGTGTCTAATCCTGTCGACATTATTTTTATGGATGTCGAAATGCCTTCACTTTCCGGAATCGAATTAGCAACCCTATTAAGGCAAAAAACAAAACACCTGGTTTTTACTACAGCACATCCAAGGTATGCCATTGATGCTTTTAAAGTTGACGCGGATGCTTATCTGCTTAAACCCTACTCTATTTTACATTTTACTAAAACAATAAACAATCTCTATCCGACTGGAAAAAAAGCTCATCATCCTTTTTCCATTTTCGAAGATCATTTCTTTTACATCCCTTTACAAGGAGAAAATGCTGATTTGGTAAGAATAGACCTGAATGAATTGATTGCAGTTGAAGAAATGGGGGAAGATATTCAATTTAAAACAACAAAAAATGCTTTTCTAAGTTCAAAATCTAATTTTACCAAGACTTTGAAAATGTTAAAAAAACATTCGGCATTTATCCAGGTTAACCCTACTGTTGTTATTGCAAAACAGCATATCAAAAGTGTGCTCGGCAATAAAATACTGCTTTCTGGCGAAACATCCTTTACAGTTTCAGGCACATATATAGAGCTTTTCGCAAATTTTATCAAGAACAATTTACTTCAGGAAAAGCCCCGTCCCGATACCATAATCTAGTTTTTAATAGCCTACCATTAGCATCCCTATTCCATTTTAACCCACAATCAAAACATTCCGTCCAAAACTTTGTATTAGGATAGTCTACTTATTATTAAATTAATTGATTTATCTGTTTTGAAAAGAGTGTTGGTTGTGGATGATGATCCAGATGTATTAGAAGTTTTCCAGGACGTATTAGAAACCGAACATTATAAAGTTTATCCGCTACTATCGCCAAGGCATATTTTTAAAACAATAAGAGATTTTAGTCCTGATCTGATTATTCTAGACATTATGTTAAATGGAATGGATGGGCGTGCTGTGTTTAAAGAGTTAAGGTTAAATCCTGAAACCGAGCGTATCCCCATCATTATGGCATCGGCCAGGTACGATGAAAATTATATTACATCGCAGAAATATCATCCCGACGATTATTTAGAAAAACCCTTTAACATGGCAGATTTGCTCCAAAAAGTAAGTGCTTTAACCAAAAATTAAAAAATCAGATATGAAATTAAAATTACTATTATCTCTTCTGTTGTTATGTGCAACAGTATCAATCAGAGTAAAAGCACAAAGCAGACCAGATAAACTCTATTCTATGAGTGGAATTGGCTTTGCATTCCCAATGGGCGAAACTTCGGATTATTTTAAGCCAAAGTTTTCAACATCGCTAGGTTTAAACCTGGGTTTGGGCAACGGTGGTTTGTTCTTATACCCCAAAGCAAGTTTACATGCTTTTACTTTTAACCAGATAACGCCAGATGCTGGCTATACCTATACCTTACAAAAAGGCAGGGCAACCACCTACTTGCTAAATGTTGCTTTAGGATACCGTAAAATTGTAAACAAATGGGCTTTTTATGGTTTCGCAGGTGCCGGTGGCGGTTTTATTCTCACGCCTCAGGCTAGCGTTAATACTACAACGCTGCAGGTTACACAAGATAATAAATCAAATGGTTTGGGTATTGCTGAAGGTGGGGCCGGTATTGAATATAACATTGGGGGTGCCAATTTATTTGTCGAGGCCAGTTACATGTATGGCTTTAGTAAAATCCAGAACAGAACTTTTAACACTGTACCGATTTCTATAGGGATTAAACCTAATTTAAGCAAGCTATTGAGTAAACTTTAAAACATTTACATACAAAACGCCAAAGCGGTTACGTTAAATACATAACCGCTTTTTTTATGCTAAAGAAATAATCAAAATTATTTTCATACTAATTATTTTAGCATAGATTTGTATTTCAAATTAATTTAATGTTATACGCAGTTGTAGATATCGAAACCACTGGCGGTCATGCCTCAGCAAATGGCATTACCGAGGTTGCCATTAACATCCATGATGGCAATGAAATCGTTGAATCTTACACTACCCTAATTAATCCGAAGCAGCCTATCCCCGTTTACATTACGGCGCTTACAGGTATTGATGATAACATGTTGTTGGATGCACCAACTTTTGATGATGTTGCTTTACAGATTTATCAGTTATTAAACGATAAGATTTTTGTGGCGCACAATGTAAACTTCGATTATTCCTTTTTGAAGCATCATTTGGCAGCTGCAGGATATGATTTACAATGCAAAAAGCTATGTACAGTAAGGTTGAGCAGAAAACTAATTCCTGGCAAATCCTCTTATAGTTTAGGAAAACTTTGTACAGCCTTGCAGATCCCGATACAAAACCGACATCGGGCAGCGGGAGATGCAGATGCTACCAGTATTCTATTCAATTTATTGCTAGAATACGATCAGGAAGGCATAATAGCAGAAATGCTGAAGAAAACATCGAAAGAGCAGGTTTTACCGCCGCACTTAGATAAAGCTTCTATTCTGAGGTTACCTCATCAACCTGGTGTATATTATTTTAAAGATAGTAAGGGTAAAATTATTTATGTTGGAAAAGCAAAAGACCTTAAGAAACGCGTAACCAGTCACTTTACAGGTAATACACCTAACCGGCAACGCCAGGATTTTTTACGCACGGTTCATCATGTAGACCATGTAATCTGTGGTACCGAACTGATGGCTTTAATTTTGGAAGCCAACGAAATTAAACGCCTTTGGCCTGAAAACAACCGGGCAATGAAGCGTTATGAGCATAAATATGATTTATATGTGTTCGAAGATCAAAACGGCTATTTGCGCTTAGCGATAGATAAGCATAAAAAAAACAATAACGCCTTCCAGAGTTTTAACAGCTTATTGGAAGGTTATAATTTCTTAAACCAACTGGTTGATAAGTACCAGCTTTGTGCAAAGCTCTGTCACCTGCAAAAAACGGCCACTAAATGTTATGCACACGAAAATGGGCAGTGTTTTGGTGCCTGCAGTGGAATAGAGACTGTTAGTGTTTATAATAAAAAATTAAATGCGGCATTAAGCGACATTCAAAACCAACAACCAAGTTTTGCATTGGTGGATGAAGGCAGAAAAGAAGAAGAATTTAGCTGTCTGGTTGTTGAAAACGGGAAATTTTATGGAATGGGCTACTTTACCGATAAGAATTATCTTGTTGATGGTCTGGCGCCAATCAAAAATGATCTTTCTATTTATCAGTCAAACAGTTATATCTTAAATTTAATTCTGAATTACGCGGAACAACATCCACAGAAATTGTATAAATTGTAACAATTAAATATACCATGGATTCATCAACTTTTATAGCTCATTGCCTATCTTTTGATGAAGTTATTGAATTACCGCATTTCGAAAAAACTTCCTTTCGGATAAATAAAAAGATCTTTGCTACGCTAAATATTCAGAAAAGGCAGGCAACATTTAAATTATCGGTAATTGATCAGTCTGTTTTCTATGATTTTGATCCGAACAGCATATGGCCGGCTACCGGGGCCTGGGGCAAACAAGGCTGGACAATTTTTGACCTAACAGCATTAACAGACGAAATGCTTATCGATGCACTTACACTTTCTTATTGTAATGCGGCGCCTAAAAAGCTTTCCGAAAAATATAAATATTAAGTGTATTATGCTCAACGTAACAGTTTATCCTTGATGAGCTAAAATGCACTTAAATACCTTACATGGTAGGAATTAGCACAATAATTTCACTAAACAGTTCGCCTATAAGACGATAAAAAGCAGGCTAACAAAGCACTATGCTTTATAAGGCGCAACATTGCCGTAATGCTTTAAGCATATAAGGGAGAGAAGGAAATATAGGCAGATCACGATGACCTAAATTGTCTCAAACAGCCCTGTTAATTTTCTTTTTTAGCAAGGGCAACTCTTTAGCTGCTTACCTATCTTTACCTACACCAAAATATAAAACATTATGATAAAATCACTTTGGATAAATCTTCCGGTAAAAGACATTAACAAGTCTAAAGCATTCTTCATGCAGCTCGGTTTCGCCCTTAACCTCCAATATGGCGCCCGCGAAGATTCGGCGTGCTTTTTAGTAGGAGAAAGTAATTTAGCGATTATGCTTTTTGAGGAAGCTTTGTATGAAAGTTTTGCAGGAACCAATATTGCCGATAAACGCAATGGCGGCGAAGTATTATTCTCTTTCGACGCAGAAAGTCCGGAGGAGGTAGATGATCTGGCAGAAAAAGTAGTAGCTGCAGGTGGTACACTTTATGGCGAGCCTGGCTATAAAGATGGCTGGATGTATGGCTGTGGTTTTATTGATCTGGATGGTCAAAGATGGAGTATTCTTTATATGGATATGAGTAAAATGCCCTTGGGTTAATTTTTACCATAAAAAAATAAACCAGAGTTTGCGTAAGCGATTACTTACATTTATATTTGTAAGTAATTACTTACGCAATTAATTTTATGAGAAGAGATGTATTTCAAGCCATTGCTGATCCCACCCGAAGAGAAATCATCAATCTGATTGCCCATAACACCTTAAATCTAAATGCAATTGCCGAAAATTTCAATATGAGCCGACCTGCCATTTCACAGCACATTAAAGTTTTAACAGAATGTGGTTTAGTAGAAATTACCCAACAAGGCCGTGACCGGTACTGTAACATACAATTTCAAAAACTAGCAGAAGTATCTAAATGGGTAGAACAATACCGTACTTTTTGGACAAATAAATTAGATGCTTTAGAAATACACTTATCAAAAGACACTAAATCAAAATAAAGATGAAAAACGAAGCAATTATTGTAGAACGGGTGTATAACGCCGCAATCGAAAAAGTTTGGAAAGCTTTAACCGATAACAATGAAATTAAACAATGGTATTTTAAATTGGAAAACTTTAAACCCGAAGTAGGCTTTAAGTTTGAGTTTTCTGGTGGACCGGATGATGGGCCTCAATATTTACATCTCTGCGAAATAACGGAAATTGTTGAGGGCAGGAAACTCGCCTACACCTGGCGGTATGACGGTTATCCGGGCAATTCTGTTGTAAGCTGGGAGTTATTTGAGCAAGGCGAGCAAACAAGGCTGAAATTAACACATAGTGGTATAGAAAGCTTTGCTGAAAACGGCCCTGACTTTGCCAAAACAAGTTTCAATGGCGGCTGGACTTATTTCGTTAATGATGCACTTAAGAATTATCTGGAACCAGGAGCGTAATTTCACCTATTTCGCTATTCTGAATTTATAGTGGGGGCTGACTAAAAAGGGTATAAAAAAGTACAGCCGTTGCTTGAAAAGCAGCGGCTGTTTAGTAAATTTAAGTGCGAAAGAAATTTACTATATGACTAAGATACAAAGTTCAGCACAATTCAAAAGCTACCAGCCGCAACAAATTCTATTATTACCGCCGTCGTTTGATGAGTTAATCGATGAACATGCCCTGGTAAGGGTGGTTAACCGTGTGGTTGATTCGCTGGACATCAGCGGTCTGATCAACCAGTACAAAGGAGGTGGAACAACGGCCTACCATCCGCGAATGTTATTGAAGATACTGCTTTATGCTTATAGTGTTAAGATATACACAGGCCGTAAGATAGCTAAAGCTTTGCGGCAGGACATTCACTTCATGTGGTTATCAGGTATGAGCCGGCCCGATTTCCGAACAATCAATAACTTCCGCAGTTCAAAGGCAAAGGAAGTAATAGAACAACTATTTCAACAGATGCTTTTGTTTTTGATGGATCATGGCTACATCAAAATGGAGAACTACTTCTGTGATGGCAGTACGATCTCGGCCGATTGTAATAAGCATAAAATGGTGTGGAAGAAGAACGCTGAGCGGTTTAAAGCTGGCACAGAGGAAAAGTGCCGGGAGTTGTTCAAGGAAATAGATGCGCTTAATGCTACTGAGGATAAACAGTATTCGGGAACAGACCTGGAAGAACGCGGGTTGCAAGCCAGGGAAATAACGGCGGAAACCATCCGCGAGCAGGCCGACAAACTGGATGCAGTTATTACCTCATCTACCGGCAAGCAGCAACGCAAGGCAGTGAGCCTGAAGAAAAGGCTAAAGCAGAAGGAAGTTACAATAGCGACCTATGGGCAACAGATCGAACTGGCTGGCAAGCGAAGCGGTTATAATAAAACGGATAATGACGCTTCCGCAATGCGAATGAAGAATGATGAGCTATTGCCTGCCTACAATGTGCTTGCAGGTTGCGAAAACCAGTTTATTTTAGCTGTCAGCATCCATCAGAACACCAATGACGGAAGCTGTTTTAAGGATCATCTGCAAAAGCTGGAGCAGCAGAGCCCTGTTTTACCACGGGCCATTGTTGCAGATAGCATCTTTGGTACCGAGCAGAACTATGAACTGCTGGGGAGCAAACGGATAAACAACTACCTTAAGTTTCCCTCTTATCAGGCCGAACAAAAGCAAAGCTACCGTCAGAACCCTTTTTTGAAAGATAACTTCAGCTATGATGCAAGTACTGACAGTTATACCTGCCCGAATGAAAAACAACTTACCTTACAATCCAGCTACTTTCAAACCCATAAACGAACCGGCTACCAATCCGCAATTAAAGAGTATCAATGTAAAGACTGCAAGGAATGTCCTTTTTATCAGCAATGCTGCAAATCTACTACAGGTGAGAACCGGATGATCAAGGTAAATGAGAAGCTGGATACTTATAAACATCAGGCCAGGGGAAACCTGAATAGCGAAATGGGAAACGCCTTAAGGAAGCAACGCTGCATTGAAATAGAAAGCTGCTTTGGTGACATCAAACATAACATGGGCTTTAGAAGATTCCACCTTCGTGGGTTAAAAAAAGTGGAAACGGAGTTTAGCCTGGTTGCAATGGCGCATAACCTTAGAAAACTTCAAATCAAACAAGGAAAAACGGCTGCATAAGCCTTTTTAATCCCTATTTCTTATAGATTCAATCGAAAGTTCATTAAAATAAATGCAGCACGATATTCTTTAGCCATAAAAAAAGAAGGCTGACCAAATTAGTAATCTACCTTTTTGGTCAGCCCCAGGCTATATCTAAAGATTTGATGAAGTGTAAGATGGTAACATTTTACAGCACAGATAAAAACAAAGGAGTTTGAATGACAGATTTAGTCGATTCGTCATTCCCAACTTGATTGGGAATCTTAATGCTTTAGCTTGATTTATAAGTTGCATTAAGATTCCCGCCTGCGCGAGAATGACGACCTTTCTAATACTGGTCGTAGCATCTTGCTACCACTTAAAAACACCTATACTTCTTCTAAAGCCGATTTTATGGTTGCATAAATATAATCGAGATCTTCATCACTGATTACATACGGTGGGAGGATATAGATAATATTGCCCAATGGCCTTAATATAATTCCCTTATCTAAAAAGTACGCATACAATGAATTACGCAGATTACTTAAATAAGAGGTTTCATTCCCAGTCTCCCATTCTATTGCAATAATTGTTCCCGTTTGCCTAATTGCTTTAACTTTAGGATGCGCTTTAATTTCTTCAAGAAAAACAGCATGTTTGGCCTCTACCCGCTTAATATTCTGAATTGTTTCGCTTTTTAACAAAATATCTAAACTCGCTAAAGAAGCTACGCAGGCAATCGGATTCGCTGTAAAAGAGTGTCCGTGGTAAAGCGTTTTTAATTTATCGTCGCTTAAGAATGCTTCAAAGATCTCATTCGTACAGGTGGTTACCCCTAACGGCATTGTTCCACCAGTTAACCCCTTGCTTAAACAAATAATATCCGGCTTATTAATTAATTTTTCACAAGCAAAGTAAGTTCCAGTTCTACCGAAACCTGTCATCACTTCATCAGCAATAGTTAAAATCGCCGCTTCCTTACAGGCAGATAAAAGTTGATCCAAATATTTAGCTTCATACATCAACATTCCGCCCGATCCTAAAATGAGTGGTTCGAAGATAAAACAAGCGGTATCCTTAAGATTTGAGATATGAGCTGTGAGGTGTGAGATGTTATTTTCGTTTGGCAGATCGATAAACTCGACGTCAAATAATAAACTATTAAAAGCATCCGTAAAAATACTGCGGCCACTAACAGACATGGCGCCAAAAGTATCGCCATGATAGGCATTTCTAAAGGCCAAAATCTTCGTTTTTGGTGTGCCTTTATTGTCCCAGTACTGCAGGCACATTTTTAAGGCTACCTCTACTGCTGTTGATCCGTTATCGGTATAAAAAACTTTATCTTGTTTGCCAGGCAATATGGGTAAAAGCCTTTCTGCAAGTAATACAGCCGGCTCGTGCGTAAAACCTGCAAAAATCACGTGTTCAAGCACATTGAGCTGTTCGGCTACTTTTTGCGCAATATAAGGGTGTGAATGACCATGAATATTCACCCACCAGGATGAAACCGCATCGATATACCGTTTTCCATCCTCATCAAAAACATACACCCCTTCTCCCCTAACAATTGGGATATGGGGAAGTGCATTTTTCATTTGCGTATAAGGATGCCAGATTACCTTTTGATCGCGTTCAGTTAAGTTGAGTTTAGAATCTGGAGTATGGAGTTTGGACGAATCGGGTATCATGATTATAATTTAACTGAATATTGATTTTTTAAAAGCTGAGCTACGGTTTTATCTGTTTTAAAGGTAATATCATCAATATTTAAATCTTCAATTTTCACCCATCTAAAAGCCTGAAGAATTTCACCTTCTCCATCGAAATCGTAAATAACATTTTTAAAGGCCAATTGCAAAGGCGCTTTTTCTCTAACGATATAATACACGCTAATTACCTGGCTATCGTTGAATGACGATTTTTCAAAAAAATCTGTCGTATAAAAATGAGATAATACTTCAATTTCAGCATCGCACTCTTCCACAAACTCCCGTTTTAATCCATCGATCAATCCTTCGCCAAGTTCTAAACCACCACCCGGAAACTTACTGAAACGAAAGCCATATTCTTCCTCATCACTTACCAAAACTTCATTATTCTGGTTAATTAACAATCCATAAACCCTAACATTAAAGTAGCTCATTTTCGAAATGCTTTTTATTTTTGATTACTATTTCTGGTGTCCATACAATTTCCTTTTTAAAGGCCTCTGCCCTCACCGGACATTCACTCATATGGCAATAATGGCAACATTCAGGCAAGCATGGATCTGCATGAATAAAGAGTTCTGCTTTGCGGAAGCCGTTTTTATTGATCAGTTCATCAATCTGCGAGATTTCGCGGTGAACTTTATTTAAGTCAAAATAATAAGGCAATGTTACATGACAATCGATATGAAATTCGGGGCCATATTGCTGGGTACGTAGATTGTGCACATCGATCCACGGGTTGTGCCTGTTCTTCTGTAAAACATCTACTACTTCTTCGACAAGTGTAAAATCACTTTCATCCATTAATCCACCTACCGAACCGCGGGTAAGCTTATAACCAGAATAAACGATGTAAAAGCCTACCAAAAAAGAAAGCAAGCTATCTAGCCAAATAATATTTGTTAGCTGAATTAATATTAAGCCAACAACAATCGCTGCACTGGTATAGGTATCAGTTAACAAATGTTTGCCATCAGCCTGCAATGTAACCGAATGCTCATCTTTACCTACATTTATGAGGTATAGGCCAACAATCAGATTAATCAGACCCGTAATACCAATAATTAGCGTTCCTGTTAATAATTCCCCTACCAAATGAGGATAAATAAGATTGTATGAAGATTTGAAAATGATAACCACTCCCGCTATCAAAATCAATATCCCTTCAACAAATGCCGAGAAAAACTCAACTTTTCCATGTCCATAAGGATGATTTTCGTCGCGGGGTTGTGTGCTGAGGTAAATGCTATAAAAAGCAAAACTCCCTGCTATTACATTTACAATACTCTCTGCTGCATCTGTTAAGATAGCATTCGATCCCGTAATAAAGTACGCAACAAACTTGGCCAACATCAGCACCACACTCACCACCAGAGAAATAATTATTGCTTTCTTTTTTACCGACACAAGGATATTTTTTTCAAAAATACGCTTATCGAATAAATTAAATGAGAAAAACTATGTCTTTTTTAGTGCAGAATAATATTTGGTTTATATATTTGCGCTCAAAGTAATTAACCATGAGCACCTTATCCAAAAGAATCAACAGTCTATCTGAATCCGCAACCCTTAAAATGACCAAACTTGGCCGCGAATTAGCGTCTAAGGGCATTAACATCATTAGTTTAAGCGTTGGTGAACCCGATTTCAATACACCCGATCACGTAAAAAATGCTGCTAAAAAGGCATTAGATGAAAATTATACGCGTTATTCGCCAGTACCGGGCTACCCAGACCTGCGCCAGGCAATCGTAAACAAGTTAAAAACAGAAAACAACCTGGATTATGATATTTCTCAGATCGTGGTTTCAACAGGTGCAAAACAATCTTTATCGAATGTTATTTTAACTTTGATTGATCCGGATGATGAGGTAATCATCCCAACTCCTTACTGGGTTTCTTATTCAGAAATGGTAACTCTTGCAGAAGGAAAATCTGTTTTTATTGATACCGACATTGAAAGTGATTTCAAAATCACTCCTGCGCAGTTAGAAGCAGCCATTACGCCGAAATCAAAATTATTTATGTTTTCTTCACCTTGTAACCCGACAGGTTCGGTTTACAGCAAAGAAGAATTAGCAGCACTGGTTGCTGTTTTCGAAAAACACCCTAATATCTACATCTTATCTGATGAGATTTATGAGCATATTAACTTTGTTGATAAACATGAGTCTATTGCTCAATTCGATAGTATTAAAGACCGCGTAATCATTGTTAACGGTTTCTCTAAGGCTTTCGCTATGACGGGCTGGAGATTAGGTTATATCGCAGCTAATAAAGAAATTGCAGCTGCTAACGATAAATTACAAGGACAAACAACCTCTGGAACGTGTTCTATTGCACAAAGAGCCGGGATTGTCGCTTACGAGCAAGGTTTAGCCAGTGTTTTAGAAATGAAAGAAGCATTTTTGCGCCGTAGAGAATTGGTTTATAATTTATTAAACGAAATCCCAGGTGTAAAAACAAATCTTCCCGATGGTGCTTTCTACTTTTTCCCGGAAATCAGTTCTTTCTTCGGTAAAAAAGATGCTGACGGAAATGTAATTAAAGATTCTTCAGACTTAGCTCTATATCTATTAAACGTTGGTCACGTAGCAACTGTTGGTGGCGATTCGTTTGGTAACAACAACTACATCCGTTTATCTTATGCAGCATCAGACGAGAGTTTGGTTGAAGCATTAAGAAGAATAAAAGAAGCTTTAGGTAAGTTAGCCTAGTCAGTTTGCAATTGACTGTTTTTCAATTAACAGTCTTATAAAGAAACCCCTCATTATTAAATTTAATGAGGGGTTTCTCTTTGAATAATCGTCATCTCGACTGTAGCTTATCGATTAAGCATCTATTTTATTTACTAATGGTATGCTTGCTTGTTTCACAGGTTTTATCGAAAGCGAAATGGAGAGATCTTATCCTATAGATTTTAGATTTCTCGACCCCGTTTCACTTCACTCGAAATGACGATACAGTGAGTTATTTAGTCTTCTATTTTTTCAGAAAATGAAAGCAAGCATTTCATCGGAGAATCCAGTCCTTCTTTCCGTTACAAGTCCTCGCTGCGCTGTGGGCTTTCCACTGCAATAAGGTTTATGAACCATGGGCATTGCAACTGAAAACGGTCTTCAGCCGAATTTCTATCGTACAATCATCATCTTGACTACATCCCCATCTCCGAGCCGTCATCTCGACTGTAGCCCAGCGGAATGGAGAGATCTATTGCAACATATTTAGATTCGCTGAGCCTCCGGGTTCTCGACTGGGTATGCACTCCGCTCGAAATGATATAATGAGTTATGTAGTCCTCTATTTTTTTCCTAGTGGTTGGTGTTACACCCAATGCTATTAAGTTAAGGAATCAACTTTCTGTTTTACAGATAAAAAGCTATATTTGATCAGCAAAAAACAAACATAAATGAGCATTATTTCAAATAATCGGTTAAGGGAGAAACATACAGTATCT